>ERZ780212.1813-NODE-1813-length-15193-cov-1.822764_pt1 | contig 15193 bp, 19 predicted proteins | sample MGYA00511364_ERZ780212 | MGnify/ENA primary metagenome ERZ780212 (study PRJEB29588, sample SAMEA2147991) | human gut metagenome | biome: human gut; feature: human-associated habitat; material: faeces | place: Denmark | collected 2008/2010 ...
AGCCGGTCTGAAATCCGACCTTCTGCGTTGCGTCGATTTGATAATCTACGTCGTACTCGGTAATTACGCTATTGTTGTTTTCGTTAGTAAGCGTTACTTTGCCCAACGAAATAGACTGCAACGCAATCCATTCCAAACGGGCCGCTACGCCGTCCCAGCAAAATTGCGTATCTTCGGCCCACGCTTCTACCAACGCCCGAAGGTCGGGGTTCGCGGAAGTCATGGCGACCATAATTTCGTATTCGTTAAGCTCGTTTTCGTCCTTGGTGCGCTTAATAGCCACCTTCGGAATATCGCCTTGAATACGCGCAATAGCTTCGCGGGTCTTTTTGTTGATACTTGCGCCGCGAGCTACAAGGTCGCCGGCAATCTTTAACCCTACCTGCGTTTCAAGGGCTTTCCACGTCATCGTGTAATTCTCCTTCAAAGGGAACAAGGTAGGATAGTAATACGGGTTAAGGTCGTAGGTATTAACTACAGCCTGCATATCCTTTTCGGTAATGCCAATCATTAAGCTCCTTTGCATAACTTTTCCCGATTAAATTAGATAAACTGAATACCGGTAAGTTTGGCTTTCACTTCGGCACCGATAGGCGGGATATTGCTTTCCCGAATCTGCCCAATAGTCCAAGCGTTTACGATATGGTTGCTAAGCGCGTCCACGTCGTAACTTTCGCCCACAAGGGCTACCGGTGCGTATTTGAAGGCTGCCCCCGAAGCCCCGGCCTCGGCTGCGAGGGAAAGCGAATCGCCGGCTTTTGCGGCAACTCCAAGGGTTGTACCTACTGTAAGGTCGTCTTTGCTGCCGTCGCCGCTATTTGTGGCGATAGCGGTAATAGCGTAGGCCGCCCCGCCGGGAGCCAGCATAAGCACGTCGCCGACTTTGAAGTTATGGCCTTTCTTTACGGTGTAGGTGGTAGCGGAGTTCGTAGCGTCGTCGGTAAGAACGGCTACTTTCACTACATGATAAGGCCCGTTTTCATCTTTGCCAACCGGCGTACCTTCGTGCAGAACTTTCTGCGTAAGGTCGTCGGCAGAAACGGTAATACCGTTCGGAATGTCGGCGACCTTGTGGGTAAACGCACGAATTACGCGGTTATCCTTTTTCCTGTCGATTTTAAGCATTTCGAAAGTTTTTTAGCGTTAAACCTCTTTGCCGCCCAAGCCCTTATTTGCGGCTTCTGCGGCCTTTGCCTGTATGTAGCTTTCTACGCCCGCGCTTACTCCGTCCTTGTTGGGGGAACCAAGTACCGGTTTTTCGTGAAGGCTTAGGCCCCGGTCTGCCAACTCTTGGCCGAAGGCTGCTACGTCGTTCTTGGTTTCGGTCAGATACTCGTTAAAGGCGTTTTCGTCGGCAAAGCCGCCAAGTTTGGCTACTCTGTCGAAATCTTTAAGAACCTTTGCTTTATAGGCTTCGGGTACGTCGGCAAGCTCTTTAACAAGCGTTTCCCGGCGGTTGGCGGTTACGGCCGCGCTTTGAAGGCTCGTTACTTCGGACTGCAAGCCCTTAGTAGCTTCCTTTACGGCGTTCGTAATCATTGCTTGCACGGTTGCAGCGTCCAAGGTTCCGGCCGGTGCGGGTGGGGTACCGCCTTCTTCCGGTTTCTTTTCTACAAAGTCGTACTTCTTACGCAGGTTGTCCTCGCGCGTTTTGTTCGCTTTGTCTATTTCCGCGTCCGCGTCTTTGCGCCAATCCGCTACAAACTTCGCTACGGCTTCGGCGGTAAGTTTCCCTACGATACCGGTAGCTTCTTCCTTGGTATTAACCTGCATGGCGATAACTCGCGCAAGCTGGTTAAGCCAGTCTTTTCGCACGCCCGGAAACTGTGTTTCAAGTAGTGCTACAATTTCGTTTAGTTCCATTTTGATTTTTGTGATTTAATTAAACCTGCAACAAAGAAACGTATTATAGTAATACGAATATTTGTATAGCGTTGCAAGTTCTCTACACTCGTTTCAACAATTCAACCGTATGGGCCTATAAGGGGCTGGGGTGGTCTTTGGTTGCCTCGATAGTTGAAAAGATAATTTCACGAACAAATAGCAATGCAGTACGAAAGATAGCAAAAGAAGGCGATTTTAGGCCGTTTTATTATCCAAACAAGGAAATATACCAGCCAACCGCATAAAATCGAATGGCGGGCACGAGAAAGGGCAAAAACGGGTATTCTTGCTTCGTCGGTTATCCGGCCCTTCGTGAATAAGTAGAAATATGGGAATTTTGTTACCGCTGTGTTACTATCAACATTCTGCCGGCGGAACTACCAACATAGCGGCGGTTACTATCAACATTCCGGTAATGTTGGTAGTTAATGTTGCAAGCTGCCCGGTAATGTTGGTAGTTCGGGGCGCAAGTCGAAAGCCCGTTTTCCCTCTCTTTCCCCCTACACCCTCTTTCTCTCTATATATATCTTTATCCTTATATTTATCCACAGGGGCTAAGTAGCCCCCTGCCAAGGAGCTGGCAAGCTCCTTGTTTGTGTGTGCCTTAATAATTGATATTTAGTTATTTATAATAGTTTGATAAATGAAGGTTGCGCGGCCCAAAATAAACCCCTCGCTTGGGGCTGGTTAGGGGTTGGGCTATGGCTTACGCATGAATTTCGCATAACCGCAAATAATTGTATTATAAGATATTAAGCAATAAAGCAAACGTAACTATCTGATTCCGAAGTACAATAGCCCCAAGCCTGCCGCCGGGCTGGTGCTGGTCTGCTCCTGCGTAGGGGCTGGGTTGCCCCTGCCTTGCTCTTTGCGCGATTTTATGCCGTAAAATAGTGTTGTTTAGTGTTTTTGCAGTATATTTGCAATGTTTCCGGGGAGAAATCCGGGGACGCTTGTAAAAGCGTATAGGTATCTAAGTTTGAAAATCGCCAATTAACAAACCGTAATAGATAGACCTATTAACGCCTGCTTGCTGTATATCATTGTTCGATATATCGCTAAGCGTGGGTTATGGTTTATTTTACGGTGGGCGTTTGGCGATGCCTCAAACTTGTAAACCAAGAAAGGCCCACGCTTTTTTATTTGTGTAATGCCTGTTCGGGCCTTGGGGTAATAATAGTTTTCGATATGAAGAAAATTTACTTTTGCCTTTTGGCCTGTGTAGTGGCTTTTGCCGGTTGTTCCAAAGATGAAGACCCCGGAAGAAGTTACACAGAACAACAAGAAAAAGCCTTATCCGTATTTAATGGGACTTGGGCCGATACGCAATTTTCCAACCTTGGCGACTATCCCGGTGCCGAATTGCAACCCGACCCGGATAAAATCATATTCGGAACCCAAAACAATAAGCCCGTAGAAATCTACGAAAACGACTTTATCGAAGGCGAACGCTTGCTTTTCTCTGCCTTCGGCGAATTGGTTTACCATAGCGAGGGGTACGAAGACGTACCGTGTTTTTATTGGCTCTCTAACGCGGCCGATGAACTACGCCTATACCGGACTTCCACCAAGAAGCTATACAAGAAATTCGCGCTTTCGATAAAAAGCGATACGAAAATGAACCTTCACGACCCCGATTTATCGTTACCGTACATTTTCGTAAAGCAATAGTATGAAATGGATAAAAAAGCTATTTTGTGGCAACACCGAGGCTACTCCTTCTAATATCGAAGCCCACAAAGACGAAATAAAAGTACCTGTATCTTTTTTATCGGCTCAAAACATCGTTTACGCTGGGGAAGAAGTCGGCCTTTCTCGTTTGGCTTTCAAAGCTAAACAATTAGGGAACAAATACGTTACAATAGATAGAAATATTTATTACCAAGCACTTAATAACATTGCAAAAGGTAGACGGCTGGATTATTCAATACAAAGAAGCGCAAAGCTAAATTTGCTTGGCATTAGGTACGAAAAGGAAGGGAATATAGAAGACGCGGTAAAAGTCTACGAAGAAAATATAGCGATGCGTTCCAACGGTCGCCACGCATACGATAGGTTGAAAATTATATATCGACGACAAAAGGATAGGGAAAACGAAATCCGGGTTTTAAGAGTGGCTATTGGTGTATTCGGGGAAGATTCGGAATATAACGAACGCTTGCTTAAACTGCTATCTAAAACAAAGGAGCCTTTTTAATGCCGAGAAACGCCCCTATTTTCGTGCATCGTCTTTGTGTAGTATTAAATACCCGTCCGCCAAACAGAACGCCGTAAAATGGAAATTTGGGAAAAATAAGGAAGGAGTAGCGCGGTGCTACTCCTTCTTTTCGTCTGTATCGTCGTCTTCCGCCATTGCGTCGGTTTCTGCCTGCCAACGGTCAATAGCGGCCGCGTTCCGCTCGTAAAACTTTTGCCGCTCTGCTTCCGGGGTATTCGCCCAATCCTTTATAGCCTGTGTAAACGGGTTCTTCGGGTCAAGGGCTTTTAATTTCTCTTCGTCTGTCATAATTCCCGCATTTTAACGTAAATAGTGCCGAACAAATCCGTATCGGTGCTTACTATCTTAAACTTGGTACCGTTAGTAAATAATACTTCCTGCTGGTCTTCGGTAGCAAATTTACCGTTAAATTCCGAAATATCGGATATGTCGCGGCCGTTTTTACTCTGAATCTCAAAAAGTATCCGTACTTCCGACTTCTTCAAATCCCGATAGCTGGCAAATCGCCAAGCTACGGCCGGGGTCTTCGTCGATGAAGTGAAAATAGCGTGTTTTATTTCGTCCCTGCCAGCGTAAAGGCGTTCGTAATCCTTCCGCTTCATAATCGCGCCTCGGTAGACGGTTCCCCGATACTTCGGCAATTCTTCCAACGCCTTAGCCATAAGGGAAGCCGAAGCCTTGTTAAAGTCGGTAAGGGTGCCTTTATCCAACTGCTTATTAAGCTGCCGGTAGTTCCCGCCTTGCTGGGTGTAGTGATGAAGGGCCGCAAGTTCTGTATTCTGAATATCCGGGTAAAGCGTACTAAGCAATTGCGTTGCCCGTTCCATTGCTTCGGCTGTGCTTCTTGCTCTCGTAAACTTCCGTTCTTCGGCGGTGTAGGTGTTTACCGGCAACGTGCCTATACTTTTACGGTTATCCCGAACAAAGTACGGTAAGGTCTTCCAACCTTTCGAGCGTTCCTCGTTTTTGGCTATCCAATCGGTCAAGGCTTTCGGAACCTGCGTTACGGTGCGCTGGGGGTTCGGTTTCCAATCCTTCAACTTTCCGGCCTTACGTGCCCTTATTCGTTCCCTAAAATCGCTTTCCGAAATAAAGATAGGCACCATTTCGCAACGGCAATGCGGATGCCAACCCGTCCAAAGGAAAGTTTTAGGGTATCGACCGGCTAATACGTCGCAAATATCGTATAAGGTTCGTAATTTACCGTTAATTACTACCGTATGGTTATTGCTCAACCGAATTTCGTACCCGATAATAAGGGGGTTATTTTGGTAGCTTTCCCACTCTGCACGGCGGTAGGCGGCGTTCATTTCGGTAACGGCAAGGCGGCGGGCGTTCTTGTACGCCGACCTATATACACCTTGGCCGGGGTGGTACTGTTTCGCCGCTTGGCTTAATTCAAGTTCCCCGGTTTCCTTGTTGCGAACCCGTCTATAAAGCGCGTCGGGATTGTTCAAGTACCCGCGAAGGCTACGGCTTACTTCTTCCGGGCTTTTCCCTTCAAGTATGCCGTTTTGTATGATAATTTCAAGTTCTTGTTTCGCCTTCGCCGTCAAATTCCAAACACGGGTAGATAGGTTCATACCCTCGCGGCTGGCATTGGCGTAGGCATGGCCCGTTGCTCCTTTGGCCCGGTGTGCCTTTACTGCCTGTTCGCAAATGTCGGTAGTTTCTTTCCGCCGCGTCGAAGTCTTCCCGAATACTTCTAACACCTGTTCCTTTACCCGTGCTTCTCCTTTGTCCCAACTTCCTATAATTCCGTTCTTGGTAATAAGGGCTGTTTTGCTGCTAAGGTCTTTTAGGTACCGGTCTAACTTGCGTTCGGCGGCCGGGTTCCCTTTCCAGGTAAAAGAAGCCCCCGATTCTATCGCTTTCCTAACCTCGGTAAGTTTTAGGGCCGCGTGATAGGTATTGCCAAACAAGGCGTAAAGTTGCTTTTCTACGCTTGCTATATATTTTATAACTTCTTGCCTTTTATCCATTACGCCCTAAGTTCTTCTATTGCAATTTGGATATACTTACTTAAAATTGCGTTTAACTCGCTGCAAGGGCCGCTAATTACGTCGTACCCCTTGCTTTCAACGTATAGGGCATAATCGGCGGCGGCAACGATAACCGCTACTATGTCGTTCGGGTATTGTGCTGCCGCTTCTTCCGCCATACGCTTACCTTTTTCTACGCCTTCGCTTCCTTTCTCCCCGCCGGTAGAACCGAAACTTTCCGCTACCTTTTCGCCGTGATTGTAGATAACAAAGCCAATCGACGAACGTAATAGGTGCGTTCGGTCTTTGTAAGTGTTCAATAGTTTAGCGTTCTGCGTAACCTCTAAACAAGCCATTTGCATAGCGTCTACAACGGTGGCAGTTATGATGTCTACCGCTTCGTAAACGCCTGCAAATAGCTTATCTATGTCGAATTTTGCTACTATGTTACCCATATCTTAATTAGATACTTGGTTAGTAGTTATACGGTGGGTTCGTAAATAGACGAATAGGAAGCCGCGCTTTCTTCGGCTTCTATCTGTTCTATCTCTGCGTCCGTGTCGTTTACCCAGCCCAACTGTTGTACGGCCGTCTTCCGCGAACAAATAGCCTTCTGACCGGTGGCCGAAAGAAGAAGGTTTACGTTCGCGGCTTCGTCCTCAATCATAAACGGCACTATTTCGGGTTCGATAATAAGGCTACCGCAAGCGTCTACAAAAGCCTTATCCTTGGCGTTCATTTGTGCTAAAAACGCCTGTATTACGCTTAATCGACGCTGTAAATAATCGTCGAACACCTCGCATTTGTCCTGTACTTTTAGGTGCGCGTCCATAAATAGCAACTTCAAGGCTACACCCGAAACGGCCCCGATACCCTTTACCGAATCGAAAGCAATATCCGGCGTTTGCGTAATGGTGTAAATCATACGCAAAAGGGTTTCTATCTCTAATTTGACGCTTTCGGGGGCTTGCGCCCCGCTTAGATATTGTGCGGTCGCGCCTTCTTCGCCCTCGATAACGGCCCCGCTTTCGCCCTTCTTGGCCCAACCCAAAATAGTACCCGTAGTAAAGATTTTCGGGCTTGCGTGGTAGTCGTTGGTATCGGCGAAGTTAGAAAGCAACTTTTCCAAGCGGTCTATAAGGTTCTGCACGTCTTCCCATTCTACGGCGGGCTGGCGGCCATAGATAACCGGGATTTTGCCTATTTGGTTCTTCTTGGGGTAGCCGTCCAATAACTGCCATTGGTTGCTGGTAAGCGTCCATTTCCGTATTTCGGTATCGGTATAGGTTTCGAAATAGGTATGTTTTACCCCCGCGCTATCCTTTACGACGTATTCGCGGGAAAAAGCTACCATATCGCCCGTTTCATCGAAGTAGGGGTAAAGCCTATCGCCGAACAACGGGCTAAAAATGGCTACCCGAAGTTTGTGCGTTGAATCGAAGCCGTAGTTTTTCGTCGGTTTCTCCACCGGGTACCAAAGTTCGGCCGATTCCTTACTGCTATACATACCCCGCGCTACCTTTCGGTTAAGGGTGCGGCTTTTGTTATCGAACAAAACACGCTTTACAGCCTTCAAAACGTCGGCTTCCTTGGTGCCTTCTTCCGGTTCCGCATTAAGAATTACGGGGTTTCCAAACGTGAAGGCTACGGCCCGCTTTACTATAAGTTTCTGAATCGCCAAGGCTACGCGGGCTACCGGCTCGATACGGAAGTTTTCGGTTTCCCCGTCGCCATTGGTAACGGTCTTTATGTTCTTCTTTTCTTCGTCGTTTATATCGAAGTCGGAAAGGTCTACTTTTACCTTCTTATCCCTACGCTTTACCGGGTCGTTTACGTCGTGGCCTTGGGGGTCAAGCTGGGCGATATATTCGGCCGCGTTCGGCTCGGTCGCATTACGTCCGTTCTTCAATTCGGCAATAGCGGTACTATGGTTCTCGCTCGCCAAAAGTTCGTTAATCTGCTTGCTGTTCATTTTATTGTCTATTGATAGTTAAACATTATGCGAAATATCCGGCCGCGCTTTTCTTACCTGTAATTGGCCGTTGCTCTACGGTTCCGGTCAATGCGTCCGGCGCGTCATCGTGGGCGTTCTTGCCAACCTTCATATAGTGCGTAAGGGCTTGGTAGAAATCGGGCCACATTTGCGCCCACCCGCGCGGGAAATAGGTAAGGTTTTGCACTTCCGCGCTATGCGTAAATATGCGTACGGCTTTGTTTTGGCTTTGGTGGAACCACTTAATACGGGTTTTGTTGTTACCCATTAACCGGGCTTGTTTCTCTACATTACGCGCGAAGCCCCGGCCGCCGTTGTTGCTCTCTACTACGGCCAATTCTACCGCGTGTTTGGTTAGCATTTCGGCCGTTTTGGGTTCGGTGTACTCCATAGGTTTAGCCGTATAAAGCACGTCCAAAATAAAGTTTCCTATCTCGGTTTCAAGGTAGGTTATCGAGCAAAGGAAATCCGCGCCTTCGTCCGCCGTATCGGTATAGTTCTTAACCTTCCGTAGCTTGGTGGCCGGCAGTATGTCGTATTCCTTAAAAGGATTTTCGTACATAAGGCCCTGCAAAGGTTTGGGGTCTTGCTGGTAAAGGCTTTCGAATACGTGCGGGTTTCGGGTGCGTATGGCTTCCAACTTTTCTAAGTTGTGGCGTTCGGGCCATAGTGCCGTACCTTCTTCGCGCGGGTCGTATTCGGTAGGTGCGCCCTTCTTAATCGCTTGGTAGGTTACTACTACCCACCCGTTCGGATTGTTTACCGGGTCGTATATTCCTTGCTGCTCCAATAGGCGGCCGGCTAAGTCCTTTTCGTGCCAGCGGGTAAATACTATAAGCTGCTGGCTATTGTTGTGTAATCGGGTTTCGGCAACCGTATCGTACCAATCTTCGATAGCTTCCCGAACAACTGCCGACCACGCCGTTTTAGCGTCCTTATAAATGTCGTCCATTATCAGGGTATCTACCGGTTCGCCCGTAAGCGGGCCACCTACGCCGACGGTCTTAAAACCGCCCCGGTGTCCTACTATTTCGCACTCGTCGGCATTGCGAAGCCATGCACCGGCAACGGTCGTAATGTTCGATGAATTAAGGCGCGTTTCCGGGAATATCTCGGCATATTCCGGCGTGTCTATAATGCGCTGTATTTCGCGGTTGAACTTACGGGCTTTCGGTGCCGAATAGCTTACGACGGCTATTTTATTGTCCGGGTTCCGGCCAAGTATATAAGCCGGAAGGCGGCGCGTAGAACCTTCGCTTTTGCCGTGCTGGGGCGGCATGAATACCATTAGCTTTTTAATCTTCCCTTCCGCGAATAAGGTTAGAACGTGGTAATATCGTACATGAAATTCAGCAGGGTCGAAAGTAGGCATAGTAGCACGGGTAAACGGCAAAAGGTCGGTACGTGCTTCGCGTATCAACCTTTCCCGCAATGCGGCTATATACTCTATTTTCTCTTGGCGCGTCATTTATCTAATTTCTTTTCCAATTCGGCTATACGTGCGTCTAATTCTTCGTCGGTAAGCTGCCCGAATAAGTCCTTACCGTCCTTGCCTGTTACCTCGTTGTTCTGCCTGTTCTTCCAATTCTCCGGCTCTCCGTTGGTTAGTGTAAAGATTATCGCTGCCGTGTCCGGCTGGTAGTGTTTATCGACTATCTTTTGTTCCTTTATTCGCGGTATCTCCTTGCCGTTTATGTCGTACTTGCCGGAACCTACCGTAGTGATGTGTTTTTCCTGCACCGTGTACCCTTGTATCTTTCGTAGAAGGCTTTTTTTCGCTTCGGCTACGAAGAAGGCCATACGTTCCGCTTCGGCCTTTTTTATATTCTCCGAAAACTCCGGAAACCGGGTAATCCAATCGTAATAAGTAGAATCGGAAATTTTAACCATACGGCATACTTCCGCCACCGTATAGGTGTCGGTAGCGATAAGCGAACATATCTTTTCGGCTATCTTCTTATTGTATTTCGTCGGTCTTCCCATTACTTACTTATTGCGGTAAATCGTCCCCCGCGTGTAATTCTCCAAATTCTTCTTTAATCGCCTTCGGGTCGCCTTTGTAGAATACCAATACGTCGTCGTGAAGGCCGCTATTCGCGCGGGTCTTATTGAACTGTTCTACGGCCTTCGTTACCTGCACTTCTTCGAATTGGTCTACCGTTTCTTCTACCGAACCTTTGCAAAAGACTAATACGTTTTGGTGTAGCTTGCCAATTTTGCGGCCCGTGTTCATCTGCTTGCGAACCCGGATAGCAAGGCTTGTTACCTGGTTTACTAAAATCAAATGGTTATAGTAGCTTAGGCCGCACTCCGTAAAGGCTTCGATAGTGTGGCCTATGAAATTGCGGTAAATGCCCTTTTTATCTCGAATATCCCCAACTACGAAGACGGCAAAGCGGTTGTTCTTCAATCGGGCGCAAGCCTGCTTTATTGCGGCTTTGTAGGCTTCCAAGAACTGCGGGTAATCCATATTGGAAATATCGCGGGGGTCATTGCTATATACTTCCAAATCTGCGTACGGCGGGCAAGAAAATACCATATCGAAATCGCCGGTAACGCCGTTCTTTTGTAACACGTCTTCAAGCTGCGTACTATCGCCAACCGTCCAACGCGGCGCAATGTCGGCCGGCATGTTACCTAATACTTCCTTCGCGTTCTCGATATTGGCTACTACCTGTTTCTCCCGAAGGTCGTTACCAACGTACGGCATATTCAATTTTGCCGCTACGATACCGCGAACACTTCCACCGGCGAAGGGGTCTAAAATGCGGCCGCCCTCAATATTGAACCAACGGTAGGAAAGTTCGGTTAGAACGGGGTCGAATATTGAAGTAGTCGCCATAGCTTGTATTCCCTGCTTCTCCATTTCCGCTAACAATTCATCGGTAGACGGTTCCCGCCCCAAGGTTTCCCGAAGTGCGTTTTTGGTATCGTAAAAGGCAGGCGGTTGTGCTGATTTGGCAAATGTCAAATCTTCGTCCCTGCCTTCCTCGCTCTTTATGCCTATTTCCAACCAAGCGCGGCGGCGTTCCTGCCATTCGGCCGTACGGGTATTAAGCACGGAAAAAGGCGGCATTACGAAGTCGTCTTTAAGTCTTCTAAGCTGTTCTTCGGTATCTTCTTCCCCTTGGCCGCCTTCTCCGCCGTAGCCTTCCAATTCTACGCCCCAATCGTCGGGGGCTATATCCCACTTATCCGACGCTTGGGTAAGTGCCGCTTCGTCCCAAGCCAAGTTAGCGGCCCCGGTCGCATTGTCGGCTAAGGCAAGTTCGCGCCCTTCCCGCGTGTCTAAATCTATGTCGGTACGCTTTACCGCTACTATTTCTTCGCCGGTGGTTTCGACTATCAAAACCTTTTCTAAGCCAATTTGCCCGGCGTTTTCTACGGTCTTGTTTCCGGCTATAATACGGTTGTTCTTATCCAAAAGAATAGAACGGCCCGCCCCGAATTGGCGCAGGCTCTTTTCTATCAAACTTTGGCCGAACTGCGTACCCTTGTTAAAATTCACGTCGTCCGGTACAAGTTGGGCTATATCCGCTTCTATAATCTTCTTCGGTGTCATAGGCTCTACACGATGAAGTGGAAGACTAAGCGGGCCAATAGTACGTTAAGGACACCGGCAAGTACACCGACTACCGAAAAAATGAAATCCCAAACTTCCGGGGTTCCTTTCTTGCTGAAATTGTCGTAAAGCTCTTTCCCGGCGGCGGCCGCAATCCCGGCGCAAAGGCCATAGAATACACCGAAAAGCCCCACGAAGAAGGCGATAATAAAGCCCGCCGCTAAATGTAGCCATTTGTCCGAACTGAATAAGTAGCCCTTAAAGGTCGTAAGAGCCTGTAAAATCTTTTCTTTCATACCTGCGTACGTTTATTTGTGTGTAAATATTCGCGTTACGCAAAAATAAAAGAAGCGTATTATTATAATACGCTTCTTTATCCAAGAATAATTAAAAAGTTACCAACATAGATGGGGGATATATGCCCGTATAACCTGCTGGAAATCTTCTAAGGAACGGCAAACGATGTACTTATTACCGTGCGCTTCGGCCAACGCTTGCCACTCCTGCTTTTGCTGGGGGTCTTAAACTCGATACAAAGGGAATGAAACCCGCCGGAAGGGTAAAGTAGGATAAGGTCGGCAACCCCGGCCGTTACTCCTTCGCCCTTCATAATCGCGGCTTCCTTTGCGTTCCTCGCCCCGCCGTTCGGAACCGCGAAAAGAAGGCGGCCTATTTTCGGGTACTGCAACCGGAACCAAGTAACGCAGTCCTTCTGTATTTGGCTTTCTATATGTCGCATTTAACCTTTGTTTTATACCAAATCTTATGTTTTTTACACGCTATCGCATTGCGACTTTTTATTACGTTCTGTAACTTGCAATGGTCGTTATTGCTGGTTGCATCTCGTTCAAGGTATATGCAACTCCAACAATGTCTTTTTTTGCTTTGTCCCATAAATTTTATTCTTTTTCGTATAAGCGGCAAGCCGGGTTAGTTACCTTTATTCGCTTCAATCCGTTACCCGTTCTTCGGCTCTTTTGAAGGGCGCAACTTTGCACTATCTTCGTGCTATGGTCGTTCAATTCCCAACGCTGGCGGTGCTTACAAGTCCGGCAAGTCGGTAATTCCTGTTTGGCTCCGGTTTTAACGGCGGCTATAAATTTGTCGTAATCCATAGCCGAATATGCCTTTAACCAATCTTCGCGTACCAAAATATCGCGCTGGAGAACATAGGCGTAGAATACGCCATTTACCCGGCACCCGCCCGAAAAACGAGCGACCGATAAATACGGCTGCTTCGTAACGTCGGCAACTACTATAACTTTATCTGTGTCGAACATACCTATTCGTGTTTAACCGTTAATAAATACTTCTGTTCCCGTTCGGCCCGCTTAATCAATCGTTCTATATCTTGCCCTACGTCCGTACCGTTCCCGTTCTGAAATCCCACCCAATTTTTTACCTCGCAACCTCTAAGGGATTTTACTTTAAGAACCTGTATTAACGTCGAAGAAAGACCGCTTAACCTACAAGCCAATTCCTTCTTTTCGGCTTTTAGTGTCCTTATTTCTTCCTGTAAAGCCTTAGTTTCTTCGTTCTGCTTCATACTCATTATTTTGCTTTCTGTAATCAAATAACCGGGGCTTTACCCCTTCGCGGCGCATAATCGAAGCAAGGATAGTTATTTCGCCTTGCGCGTTTTGTTGCTGGCGTTCCGCATCCTTAACGACGGTTATAACCCCGTCTTTCTCCCAAAGTAGCCCCCATTTATCCGGCAAATCGACTTCGGTTATCAATCCTTCGGGACTGCAATAGTACCGAAAGGCCCCTACGCCTTCTTCCGGCTGCTGGCGGAAACTCTTTTTTGCATCGGCCAAGAAGTCGGAACGCGAAACCTTCACTTCGATAAGAACCGTAGCCCAATAGTTCCACCCGAAAACGTCCGGGATTTCTTGGCCGTTACCAATTCTACGGCAACGTATGGGCAGTAGCTGGAGCCGAATTTTGGCTTTCGTAACCATTTCCCCGCTAATCGGCATAATTCCCGGTGTCGGCTGTTATCGTGCGGCTGTTTTGGTTCCGGGAAGGTGGGGGGCAGTATCAATAGCCCCCGGTCTACGTCCTTTTCTTCCCATAGCTTCGTTTCATTATGAAGCGGCCAATAGTGCGGGCCGCAACCCAATAACCGATAGTTTTCATGTATAGCCAAATAGCCCGCCTAAGTTTTCGTAATGCGTCCTGTACGCTACTGGCAATCCAGCGATGTTTTATGCCGTTCTTTGTATCTTTAAGTAGGTCGGCGTACGCTTCGGCTCGCGTACGGAAGTATGTATTTTCGTACATTATTCGCCCCGTGTGGGTGGTATTGGGCCAACCGTATTCCTCGCATTGTTCGGCCTTTACTGCCCAATTCTCGGTAGTAAATACCGGAAGGTTACGGGCGAAGGTGTCCGGTTCATCAATCAAGGCCCGAAGTACCCCGTTTTTTTCGTCTGCCTTAATACGAGCGGCAAGCTGTCCTATTTCACTATTTTCTCCGGGCGTAACCAATGATGAATAGAAAACTTTACCGGTTTCTATATTTATGGCTATAAGCCCGTGAACAAACCCGGAACCGATACAAATACAATCCCCGCCGTATTTTTCTTCGTTATATATAGCCACGATATACCCTATATCGTAATGCTGCTTTATTGCTTTGAATCCCATAATATCTACTTTTTAGCTTCTACTTCTTGTTTCGCACGATAGTTTACTACCGTTTGGGCTACTCTGAATACAAGCCCGGTTATTGCGTCGCGCTGGGACTTCGGCAGGCCGCTTTCAAGGTTCGCAACCTTTATAAAAGTTTCCCTAATACCTTCTACCGTAAATATTCCCGCATCCTTCAATGCGTCGTACGGTGTCCGGCGATACCTGCAACCTTCTTGCGGAGCCGGTCGGTTGTTATAGGCTTCTATTTCGTAGCCTAAGAACTCGTTAAATTTGTCGTCTTTAATTATGTCCTTTACTTTCATCGTCTTTATCTTTATGTATGTTATAATCTTTATTCGCGTCGTAGCCGCACCAAGTACAATAACCGAGGGCTACATTAAGCGCATAGTTTTCGCGCTGGCATTTGGGGCATATTATAAGCCCTATACTTCCGTCGTCGTCCCTATATAGGCCATTCGGCAAATTGTCGCTTCGTGTTCCCATTAGTACCGCCTTTTTGTAAAGTGAATAATAGCGAAGTCAATCGTAACGGCAGAAGCAAGCCCGGCGAACTGCGGGTACTTCTTATCTGTTTCGGCGAAAATCGGCGCGAACCATGCCTTAAAATCGTCTACCGTAAGCCCGTCGTTTTCGGCTAAAATCTCCAGGGGGACGGGGTGGCCGTCTACCTCTGCCGTATAATCGTAATAAGTGGCAGTTGCTATCGGTTTATCCTGTTCTTCCGCATAGTGATTTATTACACGACGTTCGCGCCGTAACGCCAACCTTTGCACGCCTACAATGCCGGCCGGAATCTCGGTTATAACTTCTTGGGGGCTTCGGTATGGCTTCGCGCTCCATTGGCGGACGCTAAGAACTCCACCCGTAGCCGTTATTTTTTCGATTTTTGCCCGCCAATA
>ERZ780212.1818-NODE-1818-length-15172-cov-5.366012_pt1 | contig 15172 bp, 20 predicted proteins | sample MGYA00511364_ERZ780212 | MGnify/ENA primary metagenome ERZ780212 (study PRJEB29588, sample SAMEA2147991) | human gut metagenome | biome: human gut; feature: human-associated habitat; material: faeces | place: Denmark | collected 2008/2010 ...
GTACTGCGGCAGTCGCCGATGCTGCTGGCGGCGGAGACGCAGGTGACGCAGGCAGAGACGCCCCGGAACGCGGAGGAGATGCCCTCCCCCGCCCCGGCGGAAACACCGGAGGGCCCAACAACGGAACAGACGGAGAACACCGGCGGGCAGGGGGAGTCGAGGCCGCTGTCGGTGGTGGCGGCGGATGAGAACGGGTACACCCGGGTGGGGGACGTGTTCATCAAGAACAGCTCGCGGCAGACGGTGGAGGGCATCGTGTTTGACGGAACCTTCGCGGCGGCGCTGGGCGAGGACGCGCCGCAGGTGCTGATCGTCCACACCCACGGCAGCGAGGCGTACACCATGCCGCCGGGGGAGGAATACGAGGACACGGGGAGCTTTCGGACGGCGGATGCCAGCGTGAGCGTGATACGGGTGGGCGATGAGCTGGCGAGGGTGCTGTCGGGCTACGGGATATCGGTGCTGCACGACCGGGCGCTGTATGACGACCCGGAGTACAACGGGGCGTACTACCGGGCGGAGGACGCCATCGAGGCGTATATGGAGAAATACCCCAGCATCGGGTTCATTCTGGATGTGCACCGGGACGCGCTGGAGGACAAGGCCGGGCACCAGTACAAGGTGGTAACGCGGGAGGACCCGGACTGCGCGCAGGTGAGCCTGGTAATGGGCAGCAGCTGGGAGGGCTGGCAGGAGAACCTGAAATTCGCCGTGGCGGTGCAGCAGCACCTGACAGAGCGCTATCCCACGCTGATGCGGCCGCTGACGCTGCGGAATTCGGACTACAATGAGTACTTCACGCCCGGGAGCCTGCTGGTGGAGATCGGCGCAGCGGGGAACTCGCTGGACGAGGCGCTGAAGGCCGTGCGGGTGTTCGGAGAGGGATTTGCGGAGGTAGTGACGGGAAAATAGGGTTGCAATCCGGGTGTCGGTAGGGTATAATGTGGAAAACTTATCGAAAAAAACGATTCCGGAGGGTATAGACTATGAAACGGAACCGCGGCTTTACATTGATGGAAATGCTGATCGTGGTGGCGATCATCGCTGTGCTGGCGGCTATTGCCATCCCTGTGTTCAACGGCAGCCTGCACAAGGCCAAGGTGGCCGCCGACATGGCCAACGTGCGGGCGTATTACGCGGAATTGCAGACACAGTACATCACCACCGGAGAATACATAGACATCGGGGATGACCTGCATGAGAACGCGCGACGGGAAATTAAGTTTTTGGACGGCACCACAGTGCAGATGCAGGCTGGCACGGTAAGTGCGATACTGGCGAGGGAGCGTACAGACCCGACCAGCGGGCAGAAGGGTGCGCCCACTGGCTATCAGGTCTACTATTTCTGCGACAAGGGCGACCACGAGCTACTGCTGGAATAATGATGAAAAAAGAGACGGCGTGAGCCGTCTCTTTTCTTATCGGTTTTTCTTGGCCAGCTCCATGAGTTCCGGGTACTTGGACTTGATGTAGCTGTAGCTGCCCCGACCGTGGGGCAGCAGGCAGTCGGAGCAGTCCTTGACGCCGTTTTCCAGGTACCTGAAGTTGCCGCCGCACTTGCTGCCCAGGGTATACAGCGGGCAGTAGCAAAACAGGCAGTTGAAGTCCTCCGGGTGGCTGGTCTTGTGGCAGGGGAAGAACTCGCAGGCGGTGTGCTGGGTGAAGGAGTAGGCGCACTCCTCGGGCTTTTTGGTGTAGATATCGTCCATGTCAGTCCTCCACGGTGACCAGGCCGTCGTCACCCACGGTGACGGTCATGCCGGTCTGCACATATTGCAAAAATTCGTCGCCCAGGGAGTCCACCACGGGCATTTTGCTGTCGGTCCAGACATCGCCCAGAATGGCGCCGGAGGCAGCCAGGGAGTCGATGGGCAGGGAGAAGAGCATACAGGCGGGCTGCTTGCCGTGGGAGCACACCGTGAAGAGCACCATGCCGCCGGTGGTGGAGCCGATGGTCTGGGGCAGGCAGAGGGCCTTGCCGATCATGGGCTTCCTGTAGATGTCGGGGTTATTCTGGTCGCCGCACTTGACCTGCTTGTCGCCGAACATCATGGCCATCTGGTAGCTGGCCAGGGTGTTGAAGCCGCCATGGCTGACCAGCGCTTCGGCGGTGCAGGTGCCGGGGACCACCACGCGGCCCTTGAACTGCTGCATATCAGCGTCCCTCCTTTCCGGTGAGGATGTCCAGTATCTCCGCGTCGGTATAATACCGGGCGCTGGTGTAGGTGCGGAGCTTATTGGAGTTGGTGATGACCGCCTTTTTCTTGCAGAGGGGGTTGTTCATGTACATCAGCGGGCAGATGTAGCTGAGGATCACGCCCATGCTTTGCAGCTTGTAGCCCTCCACGGTGTCCTTGAAGGCGTCCAGCACCGCCGGGGCAGCGGTGAACACGGTGGGAACGGCCACCTGCAGGCGGTTCTGCGCCCGCAGGGCGTCGGTGAGCTTCGCCGTCCAGTCCTTCAGCTGCTCCAGCGTCAGGTGAGGGCAGCCCACGAAGCACAGCTGCGGCGCGGCGGCAGGGTCCTTCCAGATGACGGGATAGCTGCGCTTCACGCGCTCCAGCTCGGCGTCATCGATGATGTAGGTCCGATAGCCCTCCCGCAGCAGGGCCTCGCCCTGCTGTTTTGCCTCGGGGGTCAGGTGCTCCACATGGTACAGGCCCACGGCGCCGTTGGAGGCGGTGGCCGCGCCGAAGTCCTTGAGGTAGGCGCGGTTCTCGTCGTTCAGTTCCGTGCCCAGCCACTCGTCCAGTCCCCGGACGTAGGGCACGTCCTCCATGACCTTCATGCCGATGGCGGAGCCGAGAAGCTGAGCCTCGGGCCGGCGGGTGCATTTGACCTCCACCAGCCAATGGGCCTTGCGGCCCTCGTCGGTGAGCAGGCCGAACTCCGGCACGAAGCCGGCGATGCTGCCCATGAGCTCCAGCATACCGCTGTTGCGGTTGCAGCGGGCGCCCAGGACGGAGTTGGCGTAGACCACGGCGGAGGACTCCGCCCAGCTGAGGATATCACCCTGTTTTGGGGTGTTGCCCACCTGTTCCAGATAGCAGGTACAGGTATAGGCGTTATCGGCGGTGATGCCCAGCTTTTTCAGCTGCCGCTCATACCGGTCCTGCTGGGTGTACATGATCTTGCGGAAGACGATGTCCTCCAACAGACTGGTGGGGACGTGCTTATCCAGGGGCAGGGGGTCAGCAGTGAATTTCTGACCGCTGGTAAGGCCGGACTCGATAAGACGGTCGTACAGGTCGTAGACCGGCTTCATCACCGCCAGGCCGAAGGAGATGACGGTGTGGCCGTACTCACTGGTAACGGGGACCATACGCTGGGCGCCGAAGGTATCGCCGTACATGACCAGCGTCTTGACCACCTTGGCCATCGTCTCGCCCTGGGCGCCGTCCAGCAGGGCCTGCTGCTGGGGTGTCAACTGCATAAAACCACTTCCTTTGTTTCAGAATGGTGCTGCGCTGGCTCTATTGTACCAGTCCGCCGCGGGAAAGTCAACTTGACGAAGGGGACGCGGTGGGGTATACTGCAGGAGAAAGGACGGTGGCAATATGCGGAGCGTGCTGCTGTGGAAGGATATGGATCAGGTGGCGGAGCAGATGGATGCCGCCGTATTTCAATATGTGGGTGAATTGCAGACGGAGAGCTTTGAGGCCTTTGCCGACTTCGACCTGCTGGCCTTTGACTGGTACGATGTGCGGAAGGCGGGGAAAAGCGGCAAGGTGCTGGTATACATCGACCGGGAGGACCTGTTTTTCTTCTGCCGGAACGAGGCGGCACAGCAGTATGTGCAGGGTGCGGTGGACGCGCTGACCGCAGGCGGACCGCTGAATGACCAGCAGCTGCTGTACCGGTTCTTTGCGGGGCTGTTCAAGGGCGACATGGCATATCTGGAAAAGCTGGAGGCCCAGATCAACGGCGGCGAGAGCACCATACTGGAGGGCAAGGCCAAGGACGACGCGCCCCGGCGCATTGCCGCGTGGCGGCGGGAGCTGCTGCACCTGAAGCGGTACTATGAGCAGCTGGACGCCATCTTCGATGAGATGTGCGACAACGATAACGGACTGATCGAAGCCAACATTCTGGCGCGGCTGGAGGTGCTGGGGCGGCGGACGGGCCGGTATCTGCAAAAGGTATGCGCGCTGCAGGAGCTGGTGGCCCAGCTGCGGGAGGCCTATCAGAGCCAGCTGGCCATCCAGCAGAACGACCTGATGCGGGTATTCACCATTGTGACGGTGCTGTTCCTGCCGCTGACGCTGATCACCGGCTGGTTCGGCATGAACTTCGTAAATATGCCGGAGCTGCAGTCGGAGTGGGGCTATCCCGTGATCATCGCCGCCAGCATACTGCTGGTGGCGGGGCTGCTGTGGTTCTTCAGGCACAAGAAATGGCTGTAAAAAAAGCGCCCCTCAGGCCGCCTGGCCCAAGGGGTGCTTTTCATCTGTATACCACCGCTGCGGCGAAGAGAACGGCCAGCAGCGGCAGCAGCGTCTGCCCGCGCTGCCGCAGGCGGCGGCGCAGGAACATAACGGCGGTCATTCCGCCAGGGTCTTGCCCATGGCGCGCAGGGCATCCAGGGCGGTGTCATCCGGGGCCTCGCAGCAGATCACGCTGTCGCAGACCAGGTTCACGCCGGCATCGGCGCAGTCCTTTTCCCAGGAGCGCATCCACTCGCCGTCGCCCCAGCCGTAGGAGCCGAACAGAGCCACGGCCTTGCCGCCCAGGCAGTTCTTGCAGGCGTCAAATATGGGCTGGAACTCCATCTCCTCCAGCACCTCGCTGCCCATGGCCGGGCAGCCGAAGGCAATGGCGGCATAGCCGTTCAGCTCGGCGGTGTTCACCTGGTCCACCGTCAGCAGCTTGGCGTCCGCGCCGGCGGCGGTCATGCCCTCCAGCACGGCATTGGCCATGGCCTCGGTGTTGCCGGTGCCGCTCCAATAGATCACAGCAGTCTTTTTCATTGTCGTTTCTCCTTTCGATCGTTACCCCGCCACAGCCAGCTGATCGATCGTCGCGCCGGCCTGCCAGAGCTTGCAGTATGTGTCCGTGCAGCGCTTGAACCGGGTGAAGAGCCGCCGGGCCCGGGCCTCGTCGCTGTACACCTTCCACAGCCCCGCGCACTTGTAGCTGCGGGCACGGTTGTCCACGAAGCCCTTGACGTCCTCAGGAGGGTAGCTGAGGAAGAGGCCGATCTCGTGGGGGAAGTCCGCACCCTGACGGAAGCGGCGGATCAGCGTGGCCACACAGCGGCCGCAGCTGCCGCCGTCATAGCCGGCCTCCGCCAGCAGGCGGCGGGCCAGATCGTCGCTGAGGTCGCGGCGGAGAGTGGCGGGGCGGTAGAGGTACAGCAGGGCGCTGCCCTCGGTAAAGCGGAGGGGCAGCAGGCACAGGCCCTTGGGCGAGAGGCGGCGGTTCAGCTGCCGCACCTCGTCCAGCAGTGCATCCCGGTCCGTGCAGGGACAGGGAAAGAGACTTCCGGCCTTGATACCGGCCAGAGTGGGGGCGCACTGGCGCACGACCATTTCTTCGGACATAGGGGTTCCTCCTTAACCGGCGTGTTTTTCCAGAATGCTCCGCAGGGCGGACAGAGAGCTGGTATGGCAGCGCTCGATACGGGTCGGCGTGCCCTTCAGCTCGCTGAGAGCGCTCTGCACCAGCTTGTGGGACATGGTGGAGGTGAAGAAGATCATCAGGTCCGGACTGCCCAGCTTGTTTTTCAGGCCGCCGGAGGGCTTGGTGAACACCTTGGCAGAGCATTTGTAGGACTGACACAGGTCCTTGTAACGGCGCTCCATGCACTCGTTGCCGCCTAAGATCACGACGCTCATATCGCACTTCCTTTCTGTTCCGTGCCGCCGAATATTGCTCGACGGTATTTTTGCTCATTTCTTCCGGATGATACGCGGTTAGCTTCTTCTAACTTTGGTTAGAGTAATTTAACTATCGGTTTTCAAAAAAGCGCCGGGGGCGGGCGCTTCTTTGACGGGTCACTTTCTATGGAAGGAGAAAAGGCCCTTTTTCTCGTAGGGATGGGCGTCCATCGCTGTGACCGTGTAGCCGGTGGCGGCGATGGCATCACGCAACGCCTGCTGGTCCAGGGGCTGCTCCGAGAGGATCACCGTCTCGCCCTTGGTGTGGGAGGACGTGACCTTCTGGACGGAGAACTTGTTTCGGACGGTGTCGTTGATGTGGCTTTCACACATACCGCAGGCCATGCCGTCCACCTTCAGGATGGTTTCTGTCATGGTGACATCTCCTTTTAGACGCGGGGGGAGGCACTGACGATGCCTCCCCCCTGCTCTATTCAGTGCTTGCAGTTCTGGCTGTGGCACTGGCCGTGCATGGCGCAGTGGGCGCAGCCGGCACCGCAGGAGGACTTTCCCGCCTTCTTCTGGCGCAGCAGGTAGCGGATGATGAGGATCACAACGACAAGTAAGGCGGCACTGATGAGGATCGTGCCCAGGTTTGCTGACAGCCATTGCAGCATGGAAGTTCACTCCTTTCTATGGGGTAAGAGGGTAATTACGGGGACAGTTTACTTCACGGACAGCTTGGTGGCTTCCTTGTAGGGCTTGCACAGCATATAGATGATGCCGGCCAGCAGGAGCACCGCCACGATGACGCCCAGGATGTTGGCATTGCCGGTGAACAGGCCGCCGAACTGGTTGATCATCAGCGCGATCACATAGGCGAACACGCACTGATAGCCGATGGCGAACCAGGTCCACTTGCGGCTGTTCATCTCGCGCTTGATGGCGCCAATGGCAGCGAAGCAGGGGGCGCACAGCAGGTTGAACACCAGGAAGCTGTAAGCGGTGATACCGGTGAAAGCCGCGGCCATAGCGTCGTAGACGCTGCCGTCGCCGCCGCCGTACAGGACGCCCAGGGTGCCCACGATGTTCTCCTTGGCCACCAGGCCGGTGATGGAGGCGACGACCGCCTGCCAGTTGCCCCAGCCAAGGGGTGCGAAGATCCAGTCGATGGCGCCGCCGATGGCAGCCAGAATGGAGCAGTCGATCTGCTCGTCAGACAGCATCTGGAAGGTGCCGTCCACCCAGCCGAAGTAGCTGGTGAACCAGACGAAGATGGTGGACAGCAGGATGATGGTGCCGGCCTTCTTGATGAAGGACCAGCCGCGCTCCCACATGGAACGCAGGACGTTGCCCAGGGTGGGCCAGTGGTAAGCGGGCAGCTCCATAACGAAGGGAGCAGGCTCGCCGGAGAACATCTTGGTCTTCTTCAGCATGATGCCGGAGATCACGATGGCGGCCATGCCGATGAAGTAAGCGGAGGTGGACACCCACGCGCTGCCGCCGAAGATGGCGCCGGCGATCATAGCGATGAAGGGCACCTTGGCGCCGCAGGGGATGAACGTGGTGGTCATGATGGTCATGCGGCGGTCGCGCTCATTCTCGATGGTACGGGAGGCCATAACGCCGGGGATACCGCAGCCGGTACCGATCAGCATGGGGATGAAGGACTTGCCGGACAGGCCGAACTTACGGAAGATACGGTCCAGCACGAAGGCGATACGGGCCATGTAGCCGCAGGCCTCCAGGAACGCCAGCAGCAGGAACAGCACCAGCATCTGGGGCACGAAGCCCAGCACCGCGCCCACACCGGCGACGATACCGTCAAGGATCAGGCCGGACAGCCAGTCGGCAGCACCGGCGGACTCCAGCGCGTTGCCCACCAGCACAGGAACACCGGGCACCCACACGCCGTAGTCGGCGGGGTCAGGGGCGTCAAAGCCATTTGCCTCCAGATAGGCCGCGGCGTCCACATAGGTCATCTGCACCACATCGTCCCGCTTGTCGGCATCCTGGGGCAGGGCGTCATAGTAGGCGGTCATGGTGTTGACGGCCAGGGTCTCCTCATCCTCCACATCCACGGTGGCGGTGTCGGAGGTGGGAACGAAGGACTTTATCCGGGCCAGGGCGGCGCCGGCATCGAAGTCCTCCGCCTCGGTGTCCAGCCCCAGGAAGGCGTCTACGGCCTGGGTGGCGGCGGTATATTCGTCGCTGGCCTCGGTATATGCCTTGGAGCCAATGCCGAGCAGGTGCCAGCCGTCGCCGAACAGGCCGTCGTTCGCCCAGTCGGTAGCGGCGGAGCCAACGGTGACCATGGAGATGTAGTACACCAGGAACATGACCAGAGCGAAGATGGGCAGACCCAGCCAGCGGTTGGTCACGACCCGGTCGATCTTGTCGCTGGCGGAGAGCTGACCGGCGTTTTTCTTCTTATAGCAGGCCTTGATGATCTCGGCGATATAGACGTAGCGCTCGTTGGTGATGATGGACTCGGCGTCGTCGTCCAGCTCCTTCTCGGCGGCCTTGATGTCCTCCTCGATGTGGGCCATGACGGTCGGGTCGATCTTCAGCTGATCCAGCACCTTGTCATCGCGCTCGAAGATCTTGATGGCGTACCAGCGCTGCTGCTCCTCGGGCAGGTTATGTACGGCGGCCTCCTCGATGTGGGCGATGGCGTGCTCCACGGGGCCGGAGAAGGTGTGCATGGGAACGGTCTTGGTGGACTTGGCGGCCTGCACAGCGGCCTCGGCGGCCTCCATGATGCCCTCGCCCTTCAGGGCGGAGATCTCCACGATCTTGCAGCCCAGCTCGCGGCTCAGCTCGTCCACGTTGATCTTGTCGCCGTTCTTGCGGACCACGTCCATCATGTTGATGGCGATAACCACGGGGATGCCCAGCTCGGTCAGCTGGGTGGTCAGGTACAGGTTACGCTCCAGGTTCGTACCGTCGATGATGTTCAGGATGGCGTCGGGGCGCTCGGTGATCAGGTAATTACGGGCGACCACTTCCTCCAGAGTGTAGGGGGACAGGGAGTAGATACCGGGCAGGTCCATGATGGCCACGTCATCGTGCTTCTTCAGCTTGCCCTCTTTCTTCTCCACCGTAACGCCGGGCCAGTTGCCCACGAACTGGTTGGAGCCGGTCAGCGCGTTGAACAGGGTGGTCTTGCCAGAGTTGGGGTTACCTGCCAACGCGATCTTTATCTGTTTTTCCATAGTGTCTCTCCTTCCGGTTAATCTTGTTGAACCTATATACAGATGAATTAAAATAACGGACGTATTTCCGGCACCGGAACACGGCGCCGCAGGTCATCACTCGACCTCGATCATTTCGGTGTCGGCCTTACGCAGGCTCAGCTCGTAGCCGCGGACAGTGACCTCCATGGGATCGCCCAGAGGGGCAACCTTGCGGACATAGACCTCCACGCCCTTGGTGATGCCCATGTCCATGATACGGCGCTTGACGGGGCCCTCGCCGTGGAGCTTGACGACCTTGACGGTCTCGCCGATCTTGACTTCACGCAATGTTTTCATGCTTCTGCTCTCCTTCTATGTGATATTTCTGTTTCTCAAATGCAATAACCGCTTGGCGCGGCTGTCAGACCATGATCTTGCGGGCCATTTCCTCGCTGATGGCCACACGGGACTCCTTGACCTTCACGATGACGTTGCCGCCCATGGCGGACACCAGCGTGACGGTGCTGCCAGGGGTGAAGCCCAGGTCCTCCAGGTGCTTTTTTACCTCCGGACTGCCGCCCACCTTATGGATGAGCTGCTCCGTTCCGGCGTCTGCTAGCATCAAAGGCATCATGTATATCCCTCCGTTTCACGGTTAGCTTGCGCTAACCCTGTGTCTGAAAAAAGCGGTTCTGAAAGGGCTTTCCCGGTCCATAGCGGACCACGACGGTTAGCCTTCCTTAACCTATGGCACAGTTTAATACCTCAAACCCTCTTTGTCAATAGGGAGAACGAAATTTTTTTACCGCACTTGTAAGTTTGTGAAAATTGTGGTATGCTGTTAAAAGTGTATTGGGGAAAGTTGGTGATACTTTTTATGCAGATACTGCGCGCTTCCGAGGACTATTTAGAGACGATGCTGATGATGCAGCAGCAACATGGATATATTCGTTCCATCGACGTAGCCGAGCATCTGGGCGTGACAAAACCCAGCGTGACCTACGCCACCAAACGGCTGCGGGAAAACGGCTATATCACGATGGACAAGGACGGACTCATCACCCTGACGGCCAGCGGCATGGCCATCGCCGAGCGTATGCTGGACCGGCACCACACGCTGACGAAATTCCTGATAGCGCTGGGCATCGACGCCGCCACGGCGGAGACAGACGCCTGTAAGATCGAGCACGACATCAGTCAGAAGACCTTTGACGCCATCTGTGCCCACGCAAAGGCGCATTTGTGACAAAAAAGGCCACCCTATCGGGTGGTCTTTTTGTATGCCCGCCCGCAGAGGCGGGCATTTTCGCGTTTACGCTTCCAACGGCAGGCGGAGGGTAAAGGTGGTGCCCTCCCCCTCACGGCTGTCCAGCGTGACGGTGCCGTGGTGATAAGCCACGGCGTGCTTGACGATGGACAATCCCAATCCGGTACCGCCGGAGGCCTTGGAGTGGCTCTTGTCCACGCGGTAGAAGCGCTCGAAGACGCGGCCCTGGTGCTCCGGCGGGATACCGATACCGGTATCGGCCACGGCGTCGGGGCCGTCACGGCCCACGGCGACGGCGACGCTGCCGCCGTCCTTATTGTACTTGATGGCGTTGTCGCAGAGGTTGAAGACCGTCTCGGTCAGCAGGCGGCGGACGCCGGAGACCGTAACGGCCTCGCCGGTGACGGTCATGGTGATCTGGCGCTGCTGCGCGGCGCTCTCCAGCGACTTGACCGTGTCGGTGCAGAGGGAGAGCAGCTCCACCGGCTCGGTGGGCAGGCTGCCGCCCTCGTCCAGCTCAGACAGGCGGAGGATGTCGTTGATCAGCGTCACCAGGCGCTGGGCCTCGCCGCGGATATGGCCCACGAAGCGGGGCACATCGTCAGGCCGGACCATGCCGTTCTCCAGCAGCTCGGCGCTGCCGATGATGCCCTGAAGCGGGGTCTTCAGCTCATGGGAGACGTTGGCGGTGAACTCGCGGCGGTTGCGCTCGGCGTAGGCCTGCTCGGTGACGTCGAAGGTCAGCAGTACCGCGCCCACCACCTCGCCGTCGGCCTGGATACGGGTCATGTCGAACTGGTACTCGCGGCCGTCGCGCTCCATACGGGTCTCGCCGTGGCCGGTGTCCATGGCATCGTGGAGGGCGTGGCTGACGGCGCTGCCGCGCTCCACGGTCAGCAGAGGCTGGCCCACGCAGGCCGCATCGGTGTGGAACACGGCGCAGGCGGCAGGGTTCATGCTGAGGATGGTGCCGCCGTTATCCACCAGTACCAGGCCCTCGGTCATGCTGGCGGTGATCTGTTCAAACTCCTCGGACCGGCGGCGCAGAGAACGCAGCTGATCGTCGATCTGACGCCGCTGGTGCTCCAGTCGGCGCAGCAGGGGCGAAAGCTCCTCATAGGCGTCGTTTTCCAGGGGGTGCTCCAGGTCCAGGGTGTTCAGGGGGCGGGTGATGCGGCGGGACACGTGGCCGGCCAGAATGCCGGAGAGGATCAGGGCCACGGCGATGACCGCCAGGATGGCGGAGAGCATACTCAGAAGCAGCACGCCCATGGTGACGCGGCTGGCGGACAGGCGCAGGACCGTGCCGTCCGGCAGCCGGCGGGCGTAGTAGAGGGTCTTTTCCAGCAGAGTGGCGCTGTAACGGCTGGACTCACCGGTGCCGTTGGTCAGGGCCTGACGGACCTCCTCGCGCTGGGCGTGGTTCTCCATTGCCGCAGCGTCAGCCTTCGTATCATAGAGCACCGTGCCGTCGGCGCGAAGCCAGGTGATGCGGTAATTATCGGAGTGCAGCTTGGACAGATAGGCCTCGCCGTCGCCGGACTCCATGGCCGCAGCGGCGATGGACAGCTCATCCCGGAGCTGCTGCTCCTGGACATGGCCGAAATAGGTGTACAGTGCGCCCATGATAATGACCAGACTGGCCAGCAGCACCGCAAGCCCCACCGCCACGGTGGAGCGAAATATCTTTTTTGTCATATGGTCTCCTCCCAACGGTAGCCCACGCCGCGGACCGTGGTGATGTGTGCGCCGGCCTTGCCCAGCTTCTGGCGCAGGGTACGGATGTGCATATCCACGGTACGGCTCTCGCCGCAGTAATCCATGCCCCAGACCAGTTCCATCAGCCGGTCGCGGGTGTAGGCCGTGCCGGGATGGCTGAGGAACAGGCGCAGCAGCTCGTATTCCTTGTAGGTCAGGTCGACGCGTTCGCCGCCGGACAGGACGGTGTGGGCACGGGTATCCAGCGACACCTCGCCGCTGCGGAGGATGGAGCTGTCCCCCTCCGGCTGGCAGCGGCGCAGCACCGCTTTGACCCGGGAGACCAGCTCGATGACGCTGAAGGGCTTGGTCAGATAGTCGTCCGCGCCGCCGTCCAGCGCCCGGACGCGGTCATACTCCGCGCCCTTGGCGGTGGCCATAATGACCGGGATGCGGCGCAGGGACGTGGAGGCGCGCATACGGCCCAGCAGCTCCGTGCCGTCGATGCCGGGGAGCATCACGTCCAGCACCACCAGGTCGGGCTTTTCGCTTTGCAGGGCCTGCCAGAAGGCGGCACCGTCGGTAAAGCCCTCGGCCTCCAGCCCGGCGGAGCGCAGGGCATACAGCTCGATATCGCGGATGCTGGCGTCATCCTCTACACACCAGATCATGTGGGGTCCCTCCTTTTGGCTCAAGTGGCCTCGGTCTTGTGCACGCCGGTGACGGAAAACATCACCCACTCGGCGATGTTGGTGGCGTGGTCGCCGATACGTTCATAATACTTGGCGATCATCAGTAAGTCAAGTGTGGCTTCACCGTCATCCACGTCCTTGGCGATACGGTCGATGAGATGGGCCTTGATCCGGTCAAAATAGCCGTCCACCTCATCGTCGGCGGTGATGACCTGCTGGGCCAGGTCCACATCCTGCCGGACATAGGCGTCCACGCTCTCGCTGACCATGCGGATGGTGGCCCGGGCCATATCCCGCAGGGTGTCGCCGGCGCTGAGAGGCCGGCCGGCGCGGCAGAGCAGGATCTCGGCAATATCGTCGGCCTGGTCGCCGATACGCTCCATGTCCGTGATCATCTTCAGGGCAGCGGAGATCTGCCGCAGATCGCCGGCCACCGGCTGCTGCTGAAGCAGGAGCCGCAGGCAGAGGTTCTCGATGTCGCGCTCCTTGCGGTCGATCTCGTGGTCCAGGGGCGCGACCTTCTCCGCCAGGGCGGTATCGCGGTTGGTGAGGGCCTGAGAGGACAGAGCGATGACCTGCTCGCACAGGGCACCCATCTCGATGAGCTCGCGGTGGAGCTGGGCCAGCTGTTTATCGAATTGACTACGCATTATCCAAACCTCCCGGTGATGTAATCCTCGGTGCGCTTTTCGCTGGGCGTGGAGAACATGGTCTCCGTGTCGCCGTACTCCACCAGCTCTCCCAGCAGGAAGAAGGCGGTGCGGTCCGAGATACGCAGTGCCTGCTGCATATTGTGGGTGACGATGACGATGGTGTAATGCTGCTTCAGCTCAACCGCCAGCTCCTCGATACGGGAGGTGGAGATGGGGTCCAGGGCCGAGGTGGGCTCATCCATCAGCAGCACGGTGGGCTCCACCGCCAGGGCACGGGCGATGCACAGACGCTGCTGCTGGCCGCCGGAGAGGCCCAGGGCATTCTTTTTCAAGCGGTCCTTCACCTCGTCCCAGATGGCGGCACGCCGCAGGGACTGCTCCACCAACTCGTCCAGCTTGGCTTTGTTGCGGATGCCGTGGGTACGGGGGCCGTAGGCCACGTTGTCGTAGATGCTCATGGGGAAGGGATTTGGCTTTTGGAACACCATGCCCACCTCACGGCGCAGCTGGCTGACGTCCACGCCGGGGGCGTAAATATCCTGTCCCTTGTAGAGCACCTGGCCCTCCACCTTTACGCCGGGGATCAGGTCGTTCATACGGTCCAGCGTTTTAAGAAATGTGGACTTGCCGCAGCCGGAGGGGCCGATGAGGGCAGTAATGCTGTGCTCCGGCACGGATATGGTGACGTGGTGCAGCGCCTGGGTGGGACCGTACCACAGGTTCAGATCGTTTACGGTGATGATATCGCTCATAGGCTCCTCCGTTTCTTGAAGTAACGCCCGGTCAGCATAGCCGCCAGGTTGATGAGCAGGGCCAGCGCCATGAGGATGGCGGCGATGGCGAAGGCCACATCGAACTCGCCCTGCTCCTTGGCGTAGACATACAGGGCCACGGACAGTGTGGCACCGGAGCCCTCCAGCGTGGCGCGCAGGCTGTTGTACAGCGTGTGGGCAAAGCCCGCGGTGTACAGCAGGGCCGCCGTCTCGCCCAGGATACGGCCCACGGCCAGAATGCAGCCGGTGAGCACGCCGTCCACACAGCCGGGCAGCACCACCGTGCGGATGGTGCGCCACTTGCCGGCGCCCAGACCGAAGGCACCCTCGCGGTAGGACTGGGGCACGGTCTTGAGGCTCTCCTGTGTAGTACGCATGATGGTGGGCAGGTTCATGATGACCAGGGTCATGGCGCCGGCGAGAAGGGATTTCTTCATCCCCAGGAACTGGCAGAAGAACATCTGGCCCACCAGGCCGTAGATAATAGAGGGGATACCGGACAGCGTCTCGGCGGCGTACTCGATAACGGCCACTACCCTCTTGTTGGCGGCATACTCCGTCAGGTACACGGCGGCGCAGACGCCCAGGGGCAGCACCACCAGCAGCGTGGTCAGCACCGTGCAGACGGTGGTGATGATATCCGGCAGGATACCGATGGAGCCGTCCAGATAGCTGGGCTTGGTGCTCAGCAGCTGCCAGCTCAGGTTGGGCACGCCCTTGACGAGCACATAGACGATGAGAAACACCGCCAGCGCGCAGGTAACGGCGGCGCAGAGGACCATCAGGCCCCGCATGGTCCCGCCCCAGATACGGCGGCGGGCAGAGAATTCACGTTTGTCCATGGTCACTTCTCCTTACTGCGCTTGAGGAAGAAATTGAGCGCGGCGTTGATGAGCATGATGAACAGAAACAGCACCAGCGCGATGGAAAACAGCGCCTGACGCTGCAGACCTGCCGCCGCGTAGCCCATCTCGCTGGCCACGGCGGTGGTCAGGAACCGCACGCTCTGGAACAGGGAGGGCATATTGGGCACATTGCCGGAGACCATCATCACGGCCATGGCCTCGCCGATGGCGCGGCCTACGCCCAGTACCACC
>ERZ780212.1837-NODE-1837-length-15046-cov-4.423521_pt1 | contig 15046 bp, 11 predicted proteins | sample MGYA00511364_ERZ780212 | MGnify/ENA primary metagenome ERZ780212 (study PRJEB29588, sample SAMEA2147991) | human gut metagenome | biome: human gut; feature: human-associated habitat; material: faeces | place: Denmark | collected 2008/2010 ...
TTTCCATGAACCATTATAATGTCAAGTTTGCAACGGTATAATTAACTAGAGCCAAGGCCGTCTTTTAGCTTGCAAAAGACGGCCTTTTACGTTGCAATATGCGGTCTTTCGCCGTGCGTTTTGCCACCTTTCACAAAGCGCATGGCCGTCACCGACACTGCCAAAAGCCATAATACATATTCCGACCGGCGGAAAAACACAACGCCAAAACACTTATTTAAAAATCATCTAAATAACGACTTCGTGTCTAAAAAAGCGACAAACCCTTTTAGGACATGCCGTTTCAAACCATTTTACTACTACTTACGGAAAGGCAAAAAACAAGGCTGCGGCACACACGAAAACAAAGATAAAACATTATTTCACAAGCACTTACAATTATGCAAACACAAATATTACATTACCGTAACAACATTTTAGCTTAAAGTACAGAAACAACGACATTTACGAAAAAGCATATACGACGGACAAAAATCAAAGATTTGCCCGTCTCGATTATTTTTACGAAATTTGCAATCGCTTAAAGACAATAAGCGGAAAACATATTATAATATTCTCCTGAACATGGACAACAGCCCGAAAGCGCTTTGGGACAAATGCCTTTTACTGATAAAGGAAAACGTCTCAGAAGAGCAATTCAACGCATGGTTCAGGCCGATAGCCTTCGAATCATTCAACGAATCAGGCAGGACACTCATACTTCAAGTGCCCAGCAATTTCTTCGTTGAATACCTTGAAGAGAACTATGTCGGCCTGCTAACCAAGGTGCTGACCAAATATTTCGGCCAAGGCATAAGGCTCAACTACCGCATAATGGTAGACCAGACACATAAAATAACACAGGAAGTGGAACCGGAGCCGATAGCCGACATTGACAAGACGACCCGACGCACGACGCGCATCAACCAGTCGCCAACGACGCTCGACGCCGCGAAGCCGCAAGACATAGACTCGCAACTCGACCCGCGCCACACATTCGCCAACTACATCGAGGGCGACAGCAACAAGCTGCCGCGCTCGGTAGGACTGTCCATAGCCGAGCATCCAAACTCGACACAGTTCAACCCCATGTTCATCTACGGCCCGTCAGGATGCGGAAAGACTCACCTGATAAACGCCATCGGAGTGCGCGCAAAAGAGCTTTACCCGCAGAAGCGCGTGCTGTACATAAGCGCGAGGCTGTTCCAAGTGCAATACACCGACGCCGTGCTGAAGAACTGCACCAACGACTTCATCAACTTCTACCAGACAATCGACATGCTCATCGTGGACGACATACAGGAATGGGTGTCAGCCACGAAGACACAGGAAACGTTTTTCCACATATTCAACCACCTGTTCCGCAACGGCAAGCGCATAATACTCGCCTGCGACAGGCCGCCCGTAGACCTGCAAGGCATGAGCGACCGCCTGCTGACACGTTTCAGTTGCGGACTCATTGCCGAGCTTGAAAAGCCCAACGTGCAACTCTGCGTAGACATACTTAACAGCAAGATAAAGCGCGACGGACTGCACATCCCCGAGGATGTGGTGCTATTCATAGCGCAGACGGCCAACGGCAGCGTGCGCAATCTTGAAGGAGTTATAAACTCGCTGCTGGCGTTTTCAATCGTTGAAAACTGCAGGATAGACATGCGCTTGGCAGAAAGGGTGATAAAACAGGCCGTCAAGATAGACAACGAACCGCTCACGATGGACGACATACTGGAGACGGTGTGCAACCATTTCAACGTGACTACCGCCGCAGTGGCCAGTCGCAGCCGCAAGCGCGACTACGTCACGGCACGGCAAGTGTCAATGTACCTTGCGCAGAAATACACCAAGATGCCGGCCTCTAGGATAGGCAAGCTCGTTGGCGGGCGCGACCATTCGACCGTAATACACAGCTGCACGCAGATTGAGAACAGGCTTAAGATTGACAAGATGTTCCGCGACGAGGTGCAAAGCATCGAGAACTCATTTAAACTGAAGAAATAAACCGTAAAGGGATGAACAGCAACGTGTTCATCCCTTTTTCATCATCCCCATTCCAAGTACACCCTTTCCTCAGCATGGCTGACCGTGCTTACAGTTTTAAAATGATGCCAATGGCGTTGCGAAAGACGGCATTTTATCATCCGAAAGACGGCCTTTAGCACTGTGAAAGGCCGTCTTTCGAAAGATAAAAGATGTATGATGAAAACTGTAACTGCGGCAGACTGTTTAGTTTCAGTTTGAAATAAAACTGCGCTTTAGCCATCACCTACAGGCCGGGCTACGGCGCATCGCCGTTCCATGTACTCGCTTGCAGCAGTGTTATCAGCGCACTTTATTATCCAAGCCTATACGCATACAGCATTTTAATAGCCACAAATACAGGCCATTATTTTGCCCGTTGGAATAAAATTGCTACCTTTGCGCCGTACCGCCGTACAGACGGCATACGAAAACAGAGCATGACTAACGTGTTTATAAACTTCGTTCTCATCTCAAAATAACGGCCAAATAACTTGGGATGAACAAGAGAATAGAAGGGAATAGATGCGCCCGGATGCGGGCGTTTTTCTCCTTTTATTTATCTTGTTCGGGGTGCTTGGCCGTTCCCTTGGGATGATAAGGAATGTGAAAAAGACGTCCGCTCTTTTTCATTACACCCATTTTGCGACAGAGAATATCCCTAAATAACGGCCAATTATCAACGGTTTTCTTTTCGCAAAAAGCCGGTACGTACAGTATCCGGCCGCAGGCGCAGCACCATCAGGCGCACATCAGCCATGATGTGTACGGCCAACGTATCCTCAAACCGGCGGCACACGTAACCCTGTATTTTTACATTCGCACAAAAGAGCTATTAAAATGAAACGAATACTCATCACCCTTGCCGTGGCCATTACCGCCCCGATGGCAGGCGCGCGGCCATTAAAAGCCGTCACGTCCATGGCATACGCACCTGAAGAAGAAGGTGGAAAGCTGGAAAAAATCACGACTGCCGCCGACCGCGTGGCAACCTATCGAGGCCGGTTAGTCAAAAACACGTCAACCTTTTTAAGCAGTAACAAGGTAACGGAGACTAAGTGGTGGGTGCCGGCACAGATAGCCTTGTCGCCCGACGGAACGCACATTGCATACATAAGCGAAAAAAACGGCAAGACGGAAGCCGTAATAAGAAAACTTGCAAAAGGAGCTACAAGCGCACGCCACATACCGTCGGCCAACGTCGTAGCCCTGTCATGGAACAATGTCGACAACACATTATGCCTGACAGAAAGGCACGGCAAAAGTTTCAGGATACGCATCATCGACGCTTTAAGCGGCGCCCCTATCACACAAATCACTGACGGAAAAGGCAATGACTTTGGCGGAACAACGGCCGCCGACGGCAAGACTGTATTCTTCCACAGGGCGGACGGGGCTTCAGGCTACAACCTCTGGAAATATGACACTCACACACACCACTGCTCGATGATAGCCCCCGGCATGACAATATGCCTCGTTCCGGGTGTACAGGATGAGGCGTATTGCGCACGCATCAACGACAGGAACGAGAGCGAAATATGGCACATCAACCTCACAACCGGCGCGGAAGAACTGGTACTTGCACGGCAAGGAAAGAGTTTCACCACACCGCAGCTGTCGCCCGACGGGGCATGGCTGCTGGTAACTGCCAACAGTTTGTCGGGCGAAGACAACACGCCTAACACCGACATTTACGCGGCGCGCACCGACGGCACACAGCTGGCAAGGCTCACTTACCATACAGGCAACGACCTGTCGGCAATCTGGTCGCACGACGGACGCAGCATCTACTTCCTGTCCCAACGCGGTTCGAAACCGGGAAAATATGACATTTGGAGAATGGATTTCAACCTTTGACAACACAGTCTGCATATCACAATACATAATTTGCCATGAAAAAGCTACTAATAACAACATTCTTAGTGTCAATCACCGTCGCATTGCAGGCGCAGACGGTAAGCGGAGTATCGTCAGTTCCACTGTCGAAAGCCGACAAGGAGACCGGCGTGCGCATAGGCATACGTGCAGGACTGAGCTTTGCAACACTGTCATGCTCGAACGATGACTTCGACTCGCGCACGACGTTTCACGCCGGGATAACCTTCAATATTCCCATTGTCAACTTCGGGAACCCGTCGTTCAAACAAGGCATAGACGTGATAACGGGACTTTCAGTCTGCGGCAAAGGTATGGAATACAAGCAAGAAGACTCCGGCACCAACGTGAAAGAAACCGTCACCCCGCTATACCTGCAACTGCCCATGCTCGTTTCTTACCGCTTCAAGCCATGCAAGGTAATGCAGCTACAGTTTGACTTTGGACTGTATTTTGCATACGGAATAAGCGGAAAATACAAGATTGAACACCGTAACGACAAGACTAATGAAAGCGTGGAAACAGACTTCTTCGGAGGTGACGATACATTCAAGCGCGCTGACTGGGGGCTGCACATGGGCTTTGGCGTGACATTCGTAAGGCATTTCCATTTCGGGGTGGCATACGAAACAGGGTTTTGGAGCATAAAGCACAAGAATCTTGACACCGGCTCCGGAGACTGGAAAAACAACGTCTGGTCGGTAAGTCTTGGATACGATTTCTGACATTACAATCTGAAAGGCCGTCAATGGCGTTCCAAAAGACGGCCTTTCGCACGCCAAAAGGCCATCGTTTGCAAAGCTAAAGGCCGTCTTTTACAAGTCGAAAGACCGCCTTTTGGAAACGTGGCAAAGCCCCTTTGCCACGCATCGGGACGTAACAGCAAGTATATCAAGACGTTATCCCTATCGACAGAGGCCGGTTTCAGGTGCGTCAACGGCATGAATACTAATAAGAAAACATAATTATTAAGCGACACAGAGCAGTGTTTCAAAAATTTATTGTAAGTTTGCATTTGAAACACCTGACGAGCGTGAAAACAACATCCATAGCCAACTATGCCGTAAAAATATTGCTTCCGATAACTTTCGGGGGCGCGATACTGTATTGGATGTACCGCGACTTCGACCTTAAAAGCGTTGAGCGCGTGCTCACCGACGGCATGGACTGGACGTGGATGCTGCTCTCGTTTCCTTTCGGCATACTGGCCCAGATGTTCCGTGGATGGCGCTGGCGGCTTACACTTGAGCCTATGGGCGAACGCCCGAGGACGTCGACCGCCGTGCATTCGGTATTCCTTTCATACGCGGCCAGCCTCATAATACCGCGCATCGGCGAGTTCACGAGATGCGGAGTACTGAAAAGATACGACGGCATATCATTCCCCAAAGCCCTCGGCACGGTGGTTACCGAGCGAGCGATCGACATGCTGCTTATGGCCATAGTGTGCGCCATAACGCTGCTTATGCAAGTAGACGTTTTCTCAACGTTCTTCAACCGCACCGGCACCAGCGTTGACTCGATACTCTGCCGGTTTTCAACCACGGGCTATCTCGTCACCGCGGCATGTGCCGTGGCTGTGGTGTCCATGCTGCACATACTGCTGAAAAAGCTGGCAATATATAACAAGGTGAAAGCCACTCTCGGCGGAATATGGCAGGGAGTGGTGTCGCTGAAAGGCGTTAAGAACGCCCCCCTGTTCGTAGTTTACACCATTGCGATATGGGTGTGCTACTTCCTGCACTACTACCTCACGTTCTTCTGCTTCGACTTCACTTCGGGACTGGGCATGGAATGTGCGCTGGTTACGTTCGTGGTAGGCAGCATAGCCGTAATAGTGCCTACCCCCAACGGAGCCGGGCCGTGGCACTTCGCCGTGAAGACAATGCTCATACTTTACGGCGTAGCCGACAATAACGCGCTCTATTTCGTACTGATAGTCCATTCTATACAGACACTGCTCGTCATCGCCCTCGGCATATACAGCTGGGTCGCGCTGGCGTTCACGAAGAAAATAATTAAGAATTAAAAATTAAGAACTGAAAGTCAGCGTTAAGCTAATTAAGAAAATATGCTTAGTTGCACTAAAAGGGAAACTGCCGACAAAGGTATTTTTCTTCATTCTTAACTCTTAATCCTTAATTCAAAAAATACCTTTAATTAAAAAATTAAATGCTATGAGTGAAATCAAAAACCTGAAACCTGAGTGCATTTGGCGCAACTTCGACGCGCTGACACAAGTTCCGCGCCCGTCGGGCCACCTCGAGAAAGTGCAGCAGTTCCTGCTCGACTTTGCCAAACACGTAGGCGTAGAGGCTTTCAAGGACGAAGCCGAGAACATCGTTATGCGCAAACCTGCCACTCCGGGCATGGAAAACCGCAAGACCGTAATACTGCAAGCCCACATGGACATGGTGCCGCAGAAAGAGAAAGACAGCGCCCATAACTTCGAGACAGACCCGATACAAACCTACATCGACGGCGACTGGGTTAAGGCGAAGGGCACGACCCTCGGCGCCGACGACGGCCTTGGAGTGGCCGCAATAATGGCCGTAATGGAGGCTGACGACCTGAAACACGGCCCTATCGAGGCACTTATCACAGCCGACGAGGAGACCGGAATGTACGGTGCCAACCGCCTGCCGGCCGGAGAACTGGAGGGAGAGATACTCCTTAACCTCGACACCGAGGAGGAAGGCGAACTGATAATAGGCAGCGCCGGAGGCGTTGACATCACCGCTACGCTGGAATATAAAGAGGAGGAAAGCGACAAGGACGACATCGCCGTGCGCCTTACGGTGAAAGGACTGAAGGGCGGACACTCCGGACTTGAAATCTCGGCAGGCCGCGGCAACGCCAACAAGATGCTCGTGCGCATACTCCGCGAGGCCATAGCCGACGACGAGGCGCGCCTCGCCTCATGGCATGGAGGCAACATGCGCAACGCCATTCCGCGCGAAGCCGAAGCCGTGCTCACGCTGCCGAAGGAAAACAGGGCCGACCTTGAAGACCTTGTAAACGACTACCGCGAGACGTTCAACGACGAATATAAAGGCATCGAGGGCGAAATATCGGTAACCCTAGAAGACGTAGAACTGCCTGCCAACGTTGTGCCACAGGAGATACAAGACAACCTCGTCGACGCCGTTTACGCCGCACACGACGGCGTATGGCGCTACATACCGTCGATACCCAGCATCGTGGAGACATCGTCAAACCTCGCAATCGTCGACATCGAAGGCGGTAAGGCTGCCGTAAAAATCCTCGCCCGCAGCTCAAGCGAGACGAAAAAAGACGAACTGGCGACATCGCTCGAGAGCTGTTTCAACATGGCCGGAATGAAAGTCGAACTGAGCGGAGCCTACGGCGGATGGGACCCGAACACCGACAGCGAACTCATAAAGCGTATGCGCAAGATATACAACGACCTGTTCGGCAACGAGCCTACGGTACAAGTTGTACACGCGGGACTGGAGTGCAGCATCATCCTTTCAAAATATCCGGGCCTCGACATCTGCTCTTTCGGCCCCACGCTGCAATCTCCGCACACGCCTAACGAGCGCGCTTTCTGGCCGTCGACAACGAAATTCTGGGATTTATTGGTGAAGACCCTCGAGGAGATACCCGAGAAATAATATCACGGCTTACGCCGACACATTTTCCAAAAGGCCGCCTTTCGCGCTGCGAAAGGCGGCCTTTTAGCGCACAATATGCCGTGTTTTGCGAGGCGATTGACGGCATATTGGGACGACACTCATAATCCGCTTATTATCAATAAGTTACAAACATGGCAAAGAAAGCCGTCCAAACGGGTCGTTTAGACGGCCCATACGTTAAGTTTTAACGGTTCTAACAGGTAGTTTAAACGGTTCATGCGTATCGTGAAAGCCGTTATTACGGTTTGCTAAAAAGACGCTTTTAAAACATCACGCCCCGGTATCCTAACGCCTGAAACCATGCGCCGGTCGTATCTATTTCCGTAAAATATCATAAAAACGGCAGCGAAAGGCTGTGCCACGGCTGTAAAATCACTACTTTTGCAACCGTGAACAACCGTACAAGCGAAATGCAAAACCGTGTAAGAGAGATTGATTTCCTGAAATGCGTGTTCATCATCCTCATGGTGATGTTCCACTTAGTGTACTTCGGCGACAAGTATCCTTACGCCAAGCAGGTGGTCTACACGTTCCACATGCCGGCCTTCCTAGTCATATCCGGCTATCTGGCCAACATGTCGAAAGGCGCGCGGCAACTGCTAAATCAGGTGAAATGGCTGTTCATACCGTATGCCGTAATGGAGGCGGGCTACGTAGTCATGGCCTCGATACTGCCCATACGCGAACACATCGACAGCCTTACCGTTGCCGTGTTCGCCGAAAAGCTACTGCTGCATCCGCTCGGCCCGTACTGGTATCTGCACACGCTCATCGTGTGCTACCTTACTTATTACGCCGTGAGCCGCCTCAGGCCGCGCCTCGGCGTAGTGCCGTTTATGTGCGTGCTGGGCGTGACGTTCTACGCGCTTGTGGAACTGACGCACATCGTGCAGATTAGCAACGCCTTGTATTTCATGGCCGGAGTGCTTGTAAGACAGAGCGGCGTGAAGCTCATGCAAGTGTTCCGCCCATCGCTCTTGGCCGCCGTGCCGCTGGCCGTATTCTGCATCGCAAGTCCCGATGAGATGTACAAACAGACGCTGACCGGCGTCATCGTGACATATCTTGTTATATGCCTCAGCCTCGGAGTTTACCCGTTACTGGCCGAAAAGGCGAAGCGCGTGGCCTGCTTCATCGGAGAAAACACGCTGGCCATACTCCTATTCTCGCCCATTTTCACCATTTTGGCCAAGCGGTTCGTGCCAATACTGGCTTTCGACCCTACGGCATTGCTTTTCGCCACGGCGTCAACGGTATTCACAATAGCAGGCAGCCTTGCCGTGGCATACGTCATGGACAGGCTAATGCTGTCGCGCTGGTTCAGCGGAAAAAACCTGTACAATAACGCCTGAAAAGCAAAATTCAAAATCTTTTCAAGCGTTTTTATTTTGCGTTTTTACGTTTTTTGCCTAATTTTGCACCGCAAAACAGAAATTCAACACTTATATGGACGACTATCACGCGGAAACGATGGATTTGTAAAGTGAGAAGGCACGGCTCCCAGATGCGGTCTTCCCACAAAACTTAACATTATCGGAGGATTAGCAAATGAGAACATACTGGAACACCAACAAAGGCCTGAAGCAGATAGCCCAGTGGGAACCTAACTGCTGGATACAAGTGACATGTCCTACGGAAGACGACCAACGTCTTCTTGAAGATGAATTTAAGATACCCGATTATTTCCTTTCCGACATCAGCGACAACGACGAGCGCGCCCGTTACGAGTACGACGACGGCTGGATGCTGATAATATTGCGTATCCCGTTCGTAAAGGAGATACGTTCGCGCACGCCTTATACCACCGTGCCGCTCGGCATCATACACAAGCGCGACGTGACGATAACCGTATGCTTCCACGAGACGAACATGATGATAGACTTCGTGAGCTACCAACAGAAACGCGGCGAAGGATTCACCGACTATGTTGACATGATATTCCGCCTGTTCCTTTCGTCGGCCGTATGGTACCTGAAACGGCTGAAGCAAATCAACAACCTCATAGAGAAAGCCAAGCGCAACCTCGACCGCGAGGTGAACAACGAGTCGCTCATCGGCCTGTCGCGCCTGCAAGACTCGCTGACCTACTTCATCACATCCATCCGCGGCAACGAGAACCTTCTGGCCAAACTGAAATTCAAGCTGCAAGTGGACGAACTTGACGCCGACCTCATCGAGGACGTGAACATCGAGATGAGCCAGGCGCGCGAGACAACAAACATATACTCAGACATCCTTGAGTCGACAATGGAAACATACTCGAGCATCATCAACAACAACATGAACACCGTGATGCGTACGCTCACCTCGGTATCGATAATCCTGATGTTTCCAACGCTGATAGCCAGTATTTTCGGAATGAACCTTATCAACGGCATGGAAGGCAACAAGTTCGGCTTCCTTATCGCGATAGTCGTGTCGGCGCTTATTTCGGGCATTTCGTGGTGGATTTTCCGTCATAAACGGCTCATTTAGACACGAAAAGGCGTTTTTTTCAGAAATAGTTTAGGCATTTACAATATTTTTAATTAAGTTTGCACACCTATAATATATTAGTCAACAAGCAGGCAAGACACAAGCAAACAAGGCGGCTAAAACAATTAAATCATGAAAACAAAAAGACAAACACCACCGTTTTCTTGTCATTTTTTAATTGTTGATAGCCATAACAATCCACCTTGTTTACCGCCGACGGCGGCTTGTCTACTAAAAACTTTTACATGATGGACTCTCAAGAAAACACTCTCGGTCAAGAAAAAACAGAGGAACTGCAAAACACCGCACCGGCTGAAAACGGCAATATGGACGGCGGCGACACCGTAATGAATAACGAAACAGAAAACACTACGGCGGCGCAGACCGGCACGGCGGCTGAAAACGGGACAGTCGACGGCGAGACACCTGAACATAAAAAAGCGTACAAGACTAAGAAAGAGGTGATTGAACGCATAAAAGAAATCGCCCACAGTACCGATAATCCCAAGAAAGATGAAGTAGAATACCTCAAAAACGCTTTCTACAAACTGCACTTCGCCGAGCGTGAAGCTGACATGAAAACCTATATCGAAGGCGGAGGCGACCCGTCAACTTACAAAGCATTGCCGGATGCCGACGAGGAAGTGTTCAAGGCCGAGATGAGCGTCATAAAGGAAAAACGCGCAAAACTGTTCCTAGAACAAGAAAAAGAAAAACAGGAAAACCTCAAAAAGAAACTCGACATAATTGAGAAGATAAAGGCCATGGTGACTTCGCCTGAGGAGGCGAACAAGTCATACCAAGACTTCAAAAAACTGCAACAGGAGTGGAAAGACATAAAACTCGTGCCGGCAGAAAAGGCTAACGAGCTATGGCGCAACTACCAGTTGTACGTCGAACAATACTACGACTTGCTGAAACTGAACAGTGAAGCGCGCGAGTATGACTTCAAAAAGAACCTCGAAATAAAGACCCGCTTATGTGAAGCGGCCGAAAAACTGGCCGACGAAAGCGACGTAATAAGCGCCTTCCACCAGTTACAAAAACTGCATCAGGAATACCGCGAGACCGGTCCCGTAGCCAAAGAGCTGCGCGAGGAAATGTGGGCACGCTTCAAGGCGGCCTCGACAATAGTGAACAAACGCCATCAACAGCACTTTGAAGAACTGCGCGCCAAAGAGGAAGAAAACCTCGAAAAGAAGACCGCATTATGTGAAAAGGTTGAGGAAATAGCAAAAGCCGAAGTGAAAAACGCATCCGAATGGGACAAGAAAACTAAGGAAATAATCGACATTCAGGCCGAATGGAAAACCATAGGCTTCGCCCCACAGAAGATGAACGTCAAGATATTCGAGCGTTTTCGTGCCGCATGTGACGACTTCTTCGGCAAAAAGGCCGAATACTTCAAGGCCATGAAGCAACAGTTCTCAGACAATGCAGAGAAGAAAAAAGCCCTAGTTGAACAGGCCCAAGCACTGCAAGACAGCACCGACTGGAAAGCCACGAGCGATAAACTCATAGCCTTGCAGAAAGAATGGAAGACCATAGGAATGGTTCCGAAGAAACTGGGCGACAAGCTATGGAACGACTTTCTCACCGCCTGCAACCACTTCTTTGACGCCCGCAACAACGCAAACGCAGGCACACGCAACGAAGAACGGGCCAATTTAGAGAAGAAACGCGGAATCATAGAGCAACTTAAAGCATTGGCCGAGGCCGCCGAAGAAAACGCGCAAGAGAAAGTCCGCGAACTCGTTGAGCAATACAACGCCATAGGCCACGTGCCGTTCAAGGAGAAGGACAAGCTCTACAAAGAATACCACGACATACTTGACAAACTGTACAAGGAACTTAACATATCAACGGCACGCCGCAAGTTAGACAAGTTTAAGAGCAACTTGAAGAACGTGGCGGAAAGAGGCGGCGACGCACTTGACAACGAACGCTCGCGCCTGATGCGCCAATATGAATCGCTAAAACAGGAAGTACAGACATACGAAAACAACATAGGCTTCCTTAACGCGTCAAGCAAGAAAGGCAATTCTCTTATCGAAGAAATGAACCGCAAGGTACAGAAGCTAAAAGACGACATGAACCTTGTAAAGGAAAAGATAAAAGCCATTGACGCTGAAAACTGACAAATTAAAGGTTAAGAGTTAAGAATTAAGAAAGATAACATCGTTATTAGATCAATAAATGGCGGTTTTCTTAATTCTTAACTCTTAACTTTTTTATTACAAAAACATTTCCAATGAAACGCATTACCTCCCTTTTCATACTTTTACTCATAATCACCGCAACCTCAGCGCAAACCCTGAAAGAGTGGCGCGACTCGCTCGACGTAATAAACAAGCGAATCGAACTGCACCCCCAATCGCTTGAACTGAAACTCGAAAAAGCCGCCATAAGCCTGCAGTTGCTTGAATGGGAAGACGCTATAGAAGCATGCAACGAAGTGACGGAAAAAGACATGAACAACCTGTCGGCTTTATTCTACAGGGCATACGCCAACAATAACCTGCGCCGTTACGAACTGGCAAGAAACGACTACGAACACTTTTTGCGCATATCGCCACGCAACTTGGAGGCAAGAATAGGGCTGGCCTACACGTATTCAAAAATGGGCAAAGACATGGAAGCTCTCGACGAACTGAACAATCTCGTAGAAATGCATCCCGACAGCAGTGTGGCTTACGCGGCCAGAGCCGAACAGGAAAAAAGCATGAAGGAATATGACACAGCACTGTTCGACCTTGACGAGGCCCTGAAAAGAGACCCCGAAAACCGCGACTACATGATTTCAAAGGTGGAAACGCTCATCGCCCTCGGCCGGAAAAGAGAAGCGAGAAACACGCTTGACGAAGCTGTCAGCAAAGGCGTTCAGCGCGGGCTGCTGCGCGAATGGTATGAAAAGTGCAAATAAAAGCAAAATAAAAGCAACAACATAATATATAAAAAGCGGTATGGCTTACGGCAAGCCATATCGCTTTTTGTTTGCGCCGAAGGCTCAATCGGCCTCGGTTATCCTCAACATCAGATATGGGGCATCGGGCAACTGCACGCCGCCGTGTCCCTTATCATAAACCCTGTCGCCTACGGGGGCTGTGGTCTCAAACACCTTAGGACAGCGCGTCACGGTCATGTTCCACGTGTCAATCACATCAACCTTAAAACGAACGCCCTCTTTCAAGCGCGGATACATTGCGTTCTTAACGGGCAAATCGAAAACCCACTCAGGCGAAATCTTCTTACCAAGGTAAACTATGTAATAATTCTCGCCGGCCGACGACGTGTAAGGATCCCAACTGCTGTCGCACAACTGTAAAGAGCCGGGCATCTCCTCAAGCAGCGAGCGCATGAACCTGACGCGCTTCCACGACTCGCCCTGAAACTCTCCGCCCACGGCAAGAAAGTCGCGCGAATAGTCGGTAGGCCCGTCCATGTAGCACTCGCCGTGGGTAACATACGTGCCGGCCACCAGCCCTTGCCACATGCGGTAAAGCAATTCCTCACCGCTAAGGCTACCCCAGCGGTTCTGCATGTTGCCCTCGTAGCACACTTCGTCGAATATCACCGGCTTCTTATAAATGTTCCTTACCGTGGCGGCGCGGCCGAAACCCTCCACTGGCGCTTGATCCTGCACGCTGGCATGGGTGTACTCAGGCTCCCAGTACTTGTAATATTTAGCCGTGTGGCTGTGTATCGAACATAGATGCCGGTACGGGTCGGCCTCTACCACTGCGCGGGTGAGCCTGTCCCAGTCGGCTATTCTCAGATGACGGAAGAAATCATACTCGTTGGCCAACGACCACCAGACGTTACGGAAGGCGCCGAGACGGGCCACAACATAACGGGCGAAACGCTCGTTGACATCCATCGGCATCTTGTCGAAGCCCCAGCGGCCGTCATCATAAGGGTGGAACAACACCAAATCGGCCTCAACGCCGATAGCCGCAAGGCTGTCAATACACCGCTCCACGTGGGCGAAAAACTCGGGATTGAAGCGCGAGAAATCCCACTGGAACACGGTCTTGCCGTCCCTGCCCTTGCTTTTGCCTTTCAATTCAAAGGGATACAGCGCCGGCTCCGGATAGCCGAAATCAAAGTTTTGCACTATGAGCAGCATCCTGAGCTTGTTGAAACCAGCCTGCTCCACAGCCTTCAGCGTGCGCCGGGGATAGTCGCCACCGGCGTGCATCCAGTCGTAAGACGTGGTGCCCACTGGGTAATAACGCTTGCCGTCGGCATATTTGAAACCGTAAGAACCGTCGGTCATCACGGGTCCGTGATTGCCGCGGCCGGGCGCCACGCACTCAAAGCTGCCCTTGCGGCCGTCAAGCGCAGCCACTTTTGACGCAGTCTTATACGTCCACACGCCTTCCTTGCATGGCATGAAGCGCACCTTGAACGTTCCGTCTCCGTCGTAAAAACCACGCACGGTGAACGTTGTATCGGGGCCGATGAACACGGCCGACAGCTCTACGTCAAACGGGTTGCCGCCGACATCGGCCTTAAACTCCGCCTCGAACCGTCCCCACCGCTCCACGCAACCTTGCGCACGGGGCCCGGAAAAGGCGGCGATAAATAGGAAAACAAATGCTATACGTCTCATTGGTAATAGTTTATTTTATCATTAGACTTCTAAAAAACAAAAAGGTTTATACACTTTCTACAAATCAACATGACCAATGCCGCAACGCGCCCTCAAATCCTTGCGTAACTGCTTGACAATCAGCGGTGTTGCGAAAGGCCATGTTTTGCAAGCGAAAAGACGGTCTTTTAGAGGCCAAAAGACGGCCTTTTGCAAGCCAATTTGCCGTGTTTTACAAAACGCCGGTATGCCATCCGCCCGCGCGCCGACAACAAACAAGAAACCAAATGACGTTCCAACCAGACCCCGACAGGGCGTAACCACACTTTAAACGGCAATGAACGGACAAACAAAAAAGGTGTCTTTAAACCAAGACACCTTATCATTGTTGGGATACCCGGATTCGAACCAGGAATGACAGGACCAGAATCTGTAGTGTTACCATTACACCATA
>ERZ780212.1862-NODE-1862-length-14955-cov-3.624094_pt1 | contig 14955 bp, 6 predicted proteins | sample MGYA00511364_ERZ780212 | MGnify/ENA primary metagenome ERZ780212 (study PRJEB29588, sample SAMEA2147991) | human gut metagenome | biome: human gut; feature: human-associated habitat; material: faeces | place: Denmark | collected 2008/2010 ...
GCGAAGAGCACAATTCCTATAGTTACGAGCCAGCCTCCCACCTTGCCAAGTGCAGAGCCAAATGACAGTATCGTGAGAGCTGCACCTTTTATAACAGTTGAGCAGGCAAATGTTCCATCCTCAGCAAATGTATAATGGTTTCCGGCTGCATCAGTCCATGTACCGGTAAGACTTCCTATGGCTGCCTGACTCTCCTCCACCGCAAGCTCACTTGCAAGCTTTGTATTCTCATCCTTGTTGAGTTCGTCGGATGGAAGGACTGAAAGCATCAGGGTATTTGACGAATTGGATGTATCTGTCAGAATGAGCTGGTCATCTGTGAATTCATATGTATAATCCGTTGTGGTAGTCTTGTTGTCGGAATCAACAGCCTCCACAGTAACCTCCGTTCCGCTCACCTGATAGCTGCCCTTTGTGCTGTTCTCCGTGATTCCAAGCACACCCGATGATGCAATACAGAGACCTGTGATGGTACAGACTACTATGGTATCCCAGAATGTACCTGTCATATTGATGTAACCCTGACGGACAGGATTGTCTGTTGTGGCAGCCGCCGCCGTGATGGCCGCAGAGCCCATTCCAGCTTCATTTGAGAATACTCCTCTGGCAACACCGAATCTCATGGCGTTCATCATAGCTACTGTGATCGTACCACACAGACCGCCACCGACTGCCTTGACTGAGAATGCCATCTTGAATATCATGGCAACTCCTGCCGGAAGATTCTGGATATTGACGATTATTACAATAAGTCCGGCTACAACATAGAATATCGCCATCAAAGGAACAACAACTGATGACACCTTAGATATGGTCTTGATTCCTCCAACTATTATAAGAAGGGCAAAAACCGTAAGTATGATTCCTGTAACATATGTAGGCACGCTGAATGTACTGCTAAGAGATTCAGATATGGAATTGGCCTGTGTCATATTTCCTATTCCAAATGAGGCGATGACTGCAAAGAGTGCGAACAGCCAGCCCAGCACTGCGCCGAACTTCTTATGCTTGAATGCTTTCTTCATAGTGTACATAGGACCGCCGCTCATCTCGCCCTTGGCATTCACCTCACGATACTTGATAGCAAGCATACACTCTGAGAACTTGGATGTCATACCAAATGCTGCGGATATCCACATCCACACCAGTGCTCCCGGACCTCCCGATACCATGGCCGTTGCAACACCAACGATATTTCCCGTTCCTATGGTTGCAGCAAGTGCGGTGGTCAGTGCCGAAAATGGTGACACGTCTCCGGTTCCTCTGCTCTTTGTCCTTGCCTCCTTGCTAAGTGTACTCTTCAGCGCATAGCCGAGATTCCTCCAAGGAAGAAATCCTGTTCTAATCGTCAGAAATATTCCCGTTCCAACCAGAAGCACCAGCATGACCGGTCCCCAGACAAATCCATCCACCGCCGACACGATCTCATTTAACTTTTCCATACAACCGCCTCCTCTTTCCAGGTTATCCATATCATCCGACCCGGCACTCCCCTCATTTTTTGTCCCGAATCAGTTTATATACCCGTAAATTTACTTTATTTTTGCCACAAAGTCCAGAGTATTGTGGTGTTATGGTTATTTTCCTTTATTAATTAAGTTATGCGAGCGGTTGGCGAAATATTATGCGGTGTGGTGGTCATTTAAAATTCACCGTTATCGGACATATCTCCGCCTTGGTTCCAACCCGCATATCAGGGCCAAACACACCGACTCCGGATGTCACTATGTTGTGCATGCCGTCAACATTCAGGTAACCGCAGGAATTTTCCCACATCATCGCCACAAGGATGTTGCCTGGGAACATTTGTCCGTCATGGGTGTGTCCACACAGATCCATATCCACACCTGCCGACGACAGCTCCTCAAGCTCCTTCGGTTCATGATCAAGGACTATGATGGGCTTTGATTTGTCCACATTTTTTGTGATCTCGTCCGCGGATGCTCTGTCTGTAACTCCATTTCCCGGTCTATGGGCATCTCGGCGGCCATAGATGTATATGGAATCGTTTATCAGCACTCCCTCGTCGCGAAGAAGTGTGATTCCCGCTTTCTCTATAAACTCGTCCATCTCAGGGCTGCTGGTCTTCTCCTTCTGTCCGCCAAATGTAAATCCGGCAAGCACCTGCTCCTGTATGTCGTGGTTACCATAGCATGCATACACTCCATACTTTGATTTGATCCCCCGGAGTATTTTCTCAAGCTCCTCCGGCTGGTCAACGGCTTCCCATTCGTTGTCAAATATATCACCCGCTATCAGCACCAGATCTGCGTCCTGCTTATTTATGGAATTCACTATTCTTTGAACCTGCCTGACGCCTATGTTGTATCCAAGATGAAGATCTGCAACCAGCACTATCTTCATGGAATCCATCTTCTGACCATTCTCATCCTGTGCTTCCTTATTGATGGTCACATCATAAGGCGTCACCCGCACAAGTCTCGCATTTACCACTCCCCAGAATGATATACACATGATAAGTGTTGCGCACACACAGCCCACTATCCTGCGTACCCTCGGCACGCATATCTTATCTTTGCTCACTCTGAATACATGAAGCAGAAGGAATCTTCCAAGCTCAGCTATCACTATGAAAAATATCATATACAGCAGAACGCCCAGCCAGTAATTGCCCACCAGCTTCATGCCACGTGAACCTTCCCTGTGGCAAGAAGAATGCGATCACCAGCGCCGACGCCAGAAATGCGTATAGCACTATCGGGACTATCCAGCCCTTCTTACCTTTGAGTTTCGGGAAATATGCCTGTACCCAGCCCTTTATTCTCCAGAACAAATATATATTTAGCGCTATGTAAAAAGGTGCAATGAAAATTGCTATCATCTTTTGTCTCCTTTGTTTTTCTGACTGGCCAATATACATATTGACGGCAGTCCTTTGTACGATTTATTCATACAATAATATACTCCCAACACCACACATACACAAACTTAATAAATCGTAATTCCACCGTCATCCCCTAATATCCAAATATATTTAAAGAAAGTACAAAATTTTCCTAAATCACATAAAAATAGCCCGAAAGATACAAAATCTTTAAGATTTGTACCTTTCGAGCCGTATTCTCTTGATCAGGGATATTTTTTCCAAAATGCCTGTTTTAAACCCTAATATTATATCCCTTAGTCGTTCTTCTTCACTCCAAGAGTTACCTTCTCACCGTTGATGTTCCACTCTTTGGTGTATCCGTCAACCGAGCCGGTTATGATCTCTGTTGCCATAACGTCGCCGATGATGGCATCCGCATTTGCTGCGATGATGTCATTTGCCTTCTGGCTTCCGTCAGCGTATACAGTGATCTTGTCCATAACCTCGAATCCAGCCTCTTTTCTCATAGTCTGAACCTTGGATACTATCTCACGGACAAATCCTTCCTCAAGAAGCTCCTCTGACAGATTTGTGTCGATAACTACTGTCACACCGCCGTCTGCCTCAGATACGAAACCGTCCATCTGAGCCATGTCGATCAGAAGATCAGCCTCAGTGAGTACGATCTCCTCTCCGTCTGCCTCAAACTTCAGAGCGCCCTCTGCCTTGAGCTCTGCCATGGCTGCGTTGCCATCCAGTGCTGACAGATGCTCCTTGATCTTACCAAGGTGCTTACCGTACTTAGGTCCGACTGTACGAAGCTGTGGCTTGAAGCTGTATGTTGTGTAAGCGCTTACATCATCATCGAACTCAACGTTCTTCACGTTCAGCTCATCCTCGATGATAGCCTTCTCCTCACCGAAAAGCTTCTTGTCAGCCTTGACATACATCTTGCCGATTGGCTGTCTGTTCTTGATATTTGCTGTATTTCTTGCTGCACGTCCCAGAACTACGATCTTCAGGATCTCGTCCATAGCTACCTCGAGCTCTGGATCGATCATCTTCTCATCCACCTCAGGGAATGAGCACAGATGAACTGAGAGAGGTGCATCCTTGTCTATATTTCTAACCAGATTCTGGTAAATATCCTCTGCCATGAATGGGAGCATAGGAGCTACTGTCTGTGCTATAGTAACGAGCGCTGTGTAAAGTGTCATGTAAGCATTTACCTTGTCCTGCTCCATGCCCTTTGCCCAGTATCTCTCACGGCCACGACGGACATACCAGTTACTCATGTCATCCACAAACTCCTCGAGAACTCTTGTTGTCTCAGGGATCTTGTATGCGCCAAGGTTTGCGTCAACTGCCTTGACTGTTGAGTTCAGCTTGGACAGAAGCCACTTATCCATAAGTGACAGCTTGTCGTACTCTAGCTCATGCTCAAGTGGATTGAAGTTGTCTATATTTGCATAGAGTACATAGAACGCATATGTGTTCCACAGTGTACCCATGAACTTTCTCTGACACTCAACAACCGCATCCTCATGGAATCTGTTAGGAAGCCATGGTGCTGAATTGCTGTAGAAGTACCATCTGATGGCATCTGCACCGTACTTGTTCAGAGCATCCATAGGATCTACAGCATTTCCCTTGGACTTACTCATCTTCTGTCCGTCCTTATCCTGGACATGTCCGAGAACGATTACGTTCTTAAACGGAGCCTTGTCGAACAGCAGCGTTGAGATCGCCATAAGTGAGTAGAACCATCCTCTTGTCTGGTCAACAGCCTCACTGATGAAATCAGCAGGGAAGTGCTTCTCAAATATATCCTGATTCTCAAATGGATAGTGCCACTGTGCAAATGGCATTGATCCTGAATCGAACCAGCAGTCGATAACCTCTGTGACTCTGTGCATCTGCTTGCCACACTCAGGACACTTGATAGTTACAGCGTCGATGAACGGACGGTGAAGCTCGATGTCCTCAGGGCAGTTGTCACTCATTGAGCGGAGCTCTTCCTTTGATCCGATGGCATGTCTGCAGCCGCACTCACACTCCCAGATGTTCAGCGGAGTACCCCAGTAACGATTTCTTGAAAGTCCCCAGTCCTGAACATTCTTCAGCCAGTCGCCAAAACGTCCCTTACCGATGCTCTCCGGGATCCAGTTTACAGTGTCATTATTCTTAACCAGCTTGTCTCTGACTGCTGTCATCTTGATGAACCATGTATCTCTTGCGTAATAGATAAGTGGTGTGTCACATCTCCAGCAGTGTGGATACTCATGCTCGAACTTAGGCGCATCGAAGAGAAGTCCTCTTGCGTCCAGATCCTTGAGTACCTCAGGATCTGCATCCTTTACGAACATTCCGGCAAATGGAGTCTCCTCAGTGAGGTCACCCTTGCCATCTACAAACTGTACAAATGGAAGATCGTAGTTTCTTCCGACATTTGCATCGTCCTCACCAAATGCAGGTGCGATATGAACGATACCGGTACCATCTGTCATAGTTACATAAGTGTCACATGTGATGAAGTGGCCCTTCTTGTGCTGCTTCTCACATACAGGCTTTACGCACTCATAGAGTGGCTCATACTCCTTGTACTCAAGATCCTTACCGACATATGTCTCAAGAACCTCGTATGCAGGAACTGCTGCCTGATCGTCTGCTGCTTCCTTTGCAAGACCGCCGAGAACCTTGTCTGCAAGTGCCTGTGCAAGATAATATGTGTAGCCGTCTGCTGCCTTAACCTTCACGTATGTCTCATCTGGATTTACACAGAGTGCTACGTTTGAAGGAAGTGTCCAAGGTGTTGTTGTCCATGCGAGGAAATATGCATCCTCTCCGATAACCTTGAATCTTACTACTGCTGAACGCTCCTTGACTGTCTTATATCCCTGTGCAACCTCATGGCTTGAAAGAGGTGTACCACATCTTGGGCAGTAAGGCACGATCTTGAAGCCTTTGTACAGAAGTCCCTGATCCCAGATCTTCTTCAGTGCCCACCACTCTGACTCGATGAAGTCATCATGGTATGTTACATATGGGTTGTCCATATCAGCCCAGAAACCAACCTTGCCTGAGAACTCTTCCCACATGCCTTTATATTTCCATACGGACTCCTTACATTTCTGGATAAATGGCTCCAGTCCGTACTCCTCTATCTGCTCCTTGCCGTCGATTCCCAAGAGCTTCTCAACCTCGAGCTCAACAGGCAGACCGTGTGTATCCCATCCGGCCTTTCTGACTACGTTATGTCCCTTCATTGTCTGATATCTAGGGATCATATCCTTGATTACACGTGTGAGAACGTGTCCGATATGTGGCTTACCATTTGCTGTTGGAGGGCCATCATAGAATGTGTATGTTGGCAGATCCTTTGTCTCTTCAACACTCTTCTCAAATACCTGATTTTCTTTCCAGAAGTCCAATACCTTCTGCTCTCTGTTTACGAATTCCAGTTTAGTCGAAACCTTGTCGTACATGTCGTCTTTCCTTTCTGTGATAAATATAAAAAAGCCCTTCGTCGTAATCAGGACGAAGGGCTTTGAGTTCGTTATACCACCTATTACTTACATACTAACATATGCGCTCCCCTTAACGCAGGAAATACGTCAGAGCCTACTTGAGCAAATCTCTTTTGGTCTGCAACTCCAGAGTGATATTCCGAAAGTCTCTACTGTCACCGGGCTCGCACCGCCCCCGGCTCGCTGCTGATCTCGCAGACTCCGTACTGTCTCTGTCATCGTTTTTAACTTATATGATCCAGAAACCCGCCTGTATAAGCCATTTCTGAACCTATCCATTCATTAGTATAGCAAGTATTTGTGGTTTGTCAATCGCAATATGCGCAAATAATTTACTATTCTACTTCTTTATAACCACATTCTTTGTTGTGCTCCATGCAGAATAGTAAGTTGTTTTTCCTACCTTCTTGAAGCTTCTGACTCTCACATAATATTTCTTCTTAGCCAATTTTGCTATTGTGACATTTGACTTTTTAGCTCCGGTCACTTTTACAGTCTTTGCCTTGGCAAAATTGCTCTTTACAGAATACTGTATCTGATATCCTCCTACCTTGGAATTTACCGACCACTTAACAGTCATCTTCTTTCCTGCCTTGTTCGTGGTCTTGGTAACCTTTGACGAAGTGATTCTCATAATGGTTTTCTGATTGCTGTCAGCCGCATTGTAACTTGTCTTGCCTGCCGTCTTGCACGCAACAATCTTATATGTGTATACCGTTCCATTTTTAGCTGACTTATCTGTATAGCTCAGTATTGTGTTTTTGTTTATATTGGCCAGCTTGCTGTACTTTCCCTTTCCAGCCTTTCTGTATACGATATATCCACCAGCTCCATTATTAAGATACATATAACAATTTCTTACGTTTTTTTATATTATCACCATGCATATACAAATACAATTTGTTTTTATGCATATTTACTACAAAACACGTTCGTATTTATCTAATATATACAAAAATCTCATGAACTGAGAAATCAATCCTCAATCCATGAGATTTATTTTCTAATATACGTAGAGATCATAGTCTACAAGATACCACTTACCGCCAGTCTTTATAACTGTGTATATGATCTCGCCATCTGATTCGTCAGTAGATCCTTTTATCTTGACATCAAGATCCACCTCGTAGCACTTGTCAACCGTCATGTCGACATCCAGCATGTCAAATGTATCATTTACATCCTTAAGCTTATCCTCGTCATATTCCTTCTCTGATCGGTCCTCGACCTTGATACTCTTGACCTTGCCTACCTCATCTACCATGTCGCTGACCTGCTCGTTGAATGTATCCTTGACATAGTCATCACTGCCTGTATAGCTTCTTATCCTGTTATACAGCTTGTAATATTCCTTGTCCATCAGATCAACCATGGCATCGGCATCGCCTTTTTCATAGGCTGTCACCAGCTTGTCTCCGACCTTCTTGGCACTTCTCTCACCGGAACCACCCGCCAGGATCAGAACAACGACTATTATCGCGATCAGGACTGTCGCTGCGATTCCGCCTATTATTGCTATAAGCTTCTTGTTCACCTTTTTACCCGGCTCCATAACACCCGGAGTCATGCCCGGCTGCTGGCTGTACTGTGGCTGACCATACTGTGGCTGCCCAAATCCTCCATACTGTCCACCTGTCGGCTGGACATTTCCACCAAACTGCTGACCCTGACCGTACTGCGGCTGACCATACTGTGGCTGTCCAAATCCTCCATACTGTCCGCCCATCGGCTGTCCAAATCCACCCGGCTGCTGATTCTGCTGTGGCTGACCCGGGTTCGGCTGCCCTTGTGCACTGTTCTGCACCGGAGAAAATGCGCTCACTCCCGGAGTCGTGAGGACAGTAGTTCCCTCGTCCTCATCGTCGTCCATATCATTAAATCCATTTACGTTATTCTCGTCCATCTTTCTCTCCTTATTCTGCTCATCCCTTTTGCTGCTCTGGAACAATAATGTTCCCATAGAATCATGGTAGCATTTTATGTCTGCCATGTCCAACTAAAAACATCACATTACCTCAAATTTTACACTTTATTACCTGTTTTCTTTCGCTATTATGTAATAAAAGGCGTTATGATGATGAACACACAGAAAAAAAAACAATCCGCCACGGATACAGATTGTATCCATGGTGGATTCTTCTATTTCTTTTGATATTATCTCTTCTTTATTACAACCGATTTCTTTCCACTCCATGCGGAATAGTAAACCTTACCATCAATCTTCTTAAAGCTTCGTACTCTGACATAATATCTCTTGCCCTTAGTAAGTCGTTTGATGGTCTTACTTGTAACTGAACCTCCGTTTACATTGGCCGTCTTTGCAGATTTAAACGATGCATTGTCTGCATACTGTATCTGATATCCGGTGGCCTTGGCTGCCTTATTATATGTAACCTTGGCTGTTCCGGCCGATGCACTTGTGAATTTCTTCAGCTTCACGGCAGGTACATAACTTCCTGTCTTCTCGCCGCCAAATGCCGAATTGTATGTCACATCGCCAAATGTCTTATAAGTTCTTATCTTATATGTATACTTTACACCCACATTTTTAGCTGTGACGTCCACGAACGATGTTGTATCCGGATTCTGAACAACACCTGCTATCGTATATGCTTTTCCATTTACTCCTCTGTAAACAACATATCCCGATGCCGCTTTATACTTCTTCCAGCTCAACTTTATTCCATTTGCTGTGTTGTCAATGGACTCAACTTTTCTCACACCCATCTTGATGTCAAATGTGAGTGTCTTCTCCCCTTCATAGTCACCCTTGAATTTGATGACAACTTTGGCCTTGCCGATATTCTTGTTATTTGAATATGAAACGCTGTAATTTCCTGCGGCAACCTTTCTGCCCTTTGAGTCTTTGACCTCTACCGCAGGCTTCTTAGCTGTACCATCATACTCAACAGCGCTGTATGCAAGCCTGATACTCTTTATCCTGTATATACTCTGAGTTTCCTTGCTGGCTGACTTGCAGTTTTTGCACACATGCGCCTTATATCCGTCACGGGTCTGTGATGCCTTTTTCTTAACCGTCCACACCGTCTGATAATCGTGAGGAACTGTGGTCTCATCGTCTATGATAGTATCCTTTTCTCCGCAGTTATTGTCACACTTTGCCGTCTTGGTTCCCTTCTGCGAACATGTGGCATTTCCATCTGACTCATACTTTGTGAAGCTGTGTCCTGTAGCAGGGATCACCTCGGTCTCATATATATCCTCATCCTCAATATACCTTGTCTTCTCTCCGTTCTCAGTACATGTCGGAGTCTTGGTTATGATCCATCCCTCGTCATCTCCATCCCCAAACTTCTGGGTCTTTGACTCGGCATACACCCATTCTGATGAACCCGTATTCTTATATCTGAGATCCAGAGTCACATCTGTGTATGTGTCATTTTCCACAACAGACATGATTCCCTGAATGATATTTCCATATGCATCAGTCCATCTTCCGCTGACAAATGGTGTCTTCTGGCTCTCATTATTTGCATATGTTATCTTTATATCTCCGGTTACACTGTATCCGTCCTCCGTCTTCTTCACCTTGCATCCTGATATGCTCACAGCGGAGATATCGTACTCGTTCTCTACCTCTGCCTCCACCTTCTCAGGAGTGATCGTCACGCTTCCTGTCTGCTGCGACGCAAGGCTGATCCTGAATGTATAACTGCGGTTCGCCTCAAATGTCCTGTCTATAATGAGTTGTCCGCCGTTCCGTGAGTATGTCTTTTCCAGAACCCCATCAGCATAGATTCTGGTGTATACTGTATTATCTCCGCAGTCCACCGTAAATCTGTACTCTCCGGTCTCCGTTGGGATAAATTCATACTCGATGCCCTCTCCGTCATAGCTTATATCCGCTGTTGTCTTCTGACCCGGTGTTATTTTTCCATTACCTGTCACATACGAATCGTGATATGTAAATGTTATCTGATCATCTTTCTCTCTCGCATAGAGTGCTATAATATAGCTTCCCTTTTTCAGAGAGAAAGCATCTCCACTGCTATATGTATCTGAAAAGCTGCCATCATCCTCAATGGTATATATACCCTTAAGCTCAAAGCCCTGTCTCTGAAGGGATACCACTCCATCTGACGCAATATCAAATCTGTACAGCTTTACATCCCCAGTGTTCTCAACACCTGAAAGCACCGCAGGCTCACCTGATATCAGGTACTCCAGCTCATCCACATTCAGATCTACGACGTCAAATGATGCTCCCTGAACTTCACAATCGTCAGCCATTCCCCATATGGAAGGTATTATCTCATATAATCCGGTCTGTTCTGTTATCGTGTCGATGCTTAAATAGCTGCTCACCCTGCCGTTTTTCTTGATCGTAAAGCTTATATCATCGTCATCCGCGCCAAATGTTCTGGTACTTCCATCAGAATATGTGACAACGGTTTTTATGCTGCCCTTGATCTCATCAAATTCCCTCAGATATTCAGTCTTAGAAACGGTTGTGCTTACACTTACAGCCTTGACGATCTCCTTCATTGTCACGCCGCATTTATTTACATTTTTTCCCGGATACACACATACATACAGATCCCCGCCTGCTGTGTCAAATCCCGCACTGCCAAATCCATCAGATGAATAAGCCACGTTGTTAGTCGTTATCTCTGTTCCATTTGCATCCAAAATCCTGATGCCATCGATCTTCTCATCAGCGGATACCACATACGAACCCGCCTGGGCACTTACCTTATATACATACACATATCTGTCGCCTGAAATATCAAGCGTCTTTGAGCCGTCCCATGTTCCAAGGCTCATGCTCTGTGCAGTCTTCACTGCAAATGGTATCTCAACCGTATCCATGCCATCCGCACCATCGATTGCAAGTTCAACCATGTATCTGCCTGTATCAACCCTGCTGCCAAGGCCTGCGATCTCGACATACTTTCCAGTTTTCTCGTTATATCTGTACCATGTACTCGTGATCAGCTCATTATCCTCGCTGTCACCGACACTGGCCTCTTTTACACTGCCATCATCATATACAAACTGGAGAGTCTCTCTATCCAGAAGGTTTTTGATACCTGATAATTTCATATCTGGAAGGAATTCATAGGTTCTGTTATCTCTCAGCTTCCATGAACTGATCTTTGAATTTGACAAAGTTTCTCCCCTTGTCACATTCATGCTCCAACTGGTCTGCGTATCTCCCCACTTGTCCTCTACTCCGCCATCGAGACAGATATAGTATGTATTGCCGCTCTCAAGTGCAGCCTCGCCATCCGATACACTAAGTTTCTTCAGATCATACATTGTCTCATCGTCAGCGTCGATCTTGCTGTAGATCTCCATACCGCCCACTGGGGCAAATGTATACCTGGCAGATATCGAAGGCTTAAACGTATAGTATGCACTGCCATTCTCCGACATGCTTACCTGATTAGAGCCCTCCGCAAGACTTCCGGCAGCAACATCCTCTATATCCTTTATCTCTATGTCATATGCATAAGAGTCCTCACTATACAGTGTGTATATCCTAATCTGTGCCGCTCCGACAGGGCACTCATTTTCCATATCTGTAACTATCTCAGCACGTACCTCGTCTCCTCTGGAGGTTTCCACACTGTCCGAATCGTCAAATACCAGATCTTCTGTTTTTCCGTCAGCATATGAGATCTTTACTCTGGTGCCATCTACATAACTGCTGATATCCTTATCATAGCTGCCCATTCTGATAAAATCTGTGTTCTCGGGAACAGCAAGCATGTCTGTCACTTTTGGAATAAAACTGAGTCTCACATTTGTCTTGGAAGTAGATAACTCATTATACAGGCCTACGTAATAAGTGCTGCCTCCGGTAAGTTTTCCTGTAACCTCTACCGGGCCCTCATCACCGGACTCATATACACAATAAGGACTGTCGCTTTCTATTACCACACTTCCGTCAAATGGCATGACAAAACTGTAATAGGCCTTGTCATACTCATCCGTTCCGACACTCACATTGTTGTCACCTTCGGAGAGCTGTCCTGCGCTCAGCTTGTCTATGGACACTACCTTAAGCACTGCCGTGCCGAGCAGCTCCTGATCTTCCTCAGCCGCATTATATCCCACAGCTACTTTGTACTCGCCCTCTGAAAGAGTTACACCTTTTTCATATTCGTACTCTTTCCAGTTATCATCAGATGACGAATAATATACTGTATATCTGTTTCCATTACTGTATCCACTTCCACCGGTCAGATCTATGCTTTCCGTGGACTTATCATTATACTTTATTGTACTGCTCGCACCATTCATGAAGCTTATCGGCGTTCCGGCTGCCCATTCGCTCTTTGCCAGCTTCAATGTCACCCCTGAAGGTGCCGCATACTTCTTCGCCTTGAGCCTGACCTCATTCAATGTTTCATTGTCATCATCCGTTGTTCCTGAAAGTCTGACATAATAGGTCTTTCCCTTGACAAATGAATACCTGTCATTATCGGTCTCAACCACCGCCATGTCCGAATCATATACATCTATAAATGCAGTTGATGATTTATCTACTTCAAACACAAAGTCAGCAGTTGCAGATGGTATAAATCTGTAATACTCGTAACCGTCCACCCTGGTATCATATGCGTAGGTATCCGTCTCACTGATATTCCTTTTTCCTACAAAATATTCAGCAGGAGTCTGCACCTTTGCAGTGTACGAATCGTATATCTTGGTCGACTGGTTCGGCTCACTATCCATTTTATCTGTAAGCTGAACAGTATACGTACCGGCCGGAAGTTTTTCCGCATCCGCATACGATACCATATCCCCTTCATCGCCCTCATAATAATAACTTCCCTTGGAATCCTTCACCCACAGACTGTATGTAACTCCATCTATCTTACAGTCTGAGCCGCTGATACCTGAACTGCGCACCTTTCCACCGGAATAGGTTACCGTTGCGTACGCCGATGTTATGGAGTCTGGTGTTCCCTCCAGTATCGTTGTATTATCCGGCACCATTTTTATTGCCGCCACATCCGGAAGCTTTCTCACGCTTATATTTGCACTTTCGGAAACTGTATAAGAACGGGCATACTTAGACCCAAGAATGTATTTCTCCCCCGCAGTGCACTTGTATACCAGCCTGCAGCATCCACTGCCATCCTTTTTACCTGTAGCAAGGCGCTTACTCTTACTGTTATACAAGGTCTCCTGAAGCATCAGCCGTGACTGGCTTCCCTGCAATATTATCTCATAATATCCTGTCTCATCCGTGACAAATGATATTTTACTCTCCTTGCCATTAACTATGTTCACAACCCCATAGTCACCCTCAAGCTCTGAAATATCCTCTGTAGCTGCTGATATCTCAGCTTCATTCATCTGTACGGCATACGCTGTCATATTTGACAGTAAAGTCTGTGCCTGTGCAGTCGTCATCGGTATATGAATGCACGACGACACCATGGCTACAGTTACAGCCGCAGCCATTATCCCCTTCAATTTCATATGTAACCTCCCTTTTTTTCCCATACATATTCAGCACATTTATGCCGAATATATAAGCACAAAAAATTACAGCCTCATATTATCATGAAGCTGTAATTTAATACAATATAATTAATATTTATGTATAAATAACACAATATCACTTATGCAATTTTACTTTCTAACCAGGTGGATCTGGTAAGCATTGTACTCGCCGAACTTGAGTGGTACAGGAAGTCCTATCTGTTCAAGTCCCTGTCCGCTGTACTCTGCGCCGGTCTCCTCGTCAACATATGTGGCATCCACATCAAGTCCCTTTACTCTGACAAAAGGTACAGGGGCATTGCAGAAGCTCTCCACCGTCACGATATTGACAAGGGTCTCTGACTTGTCCCTTGCGACAAATGACCATGCAGCTACACCTTTGCTCTTATCCGCATCCGTCAGTCTGTAGTAAAGTCCATTATGAAGAAGATCCCAGTACTTCTTGTAGTTTTCTACCTGAGCCTTTACCTCTTCCTTCTCCTCATCGCTGACCTTGTTCAGATCAAGCTCGTAGCCAAAGCTTCCTGCCATGGCAACAACGGCTCTTGTATTGAATGGAGTTGTCCTGCCTGTCTGATGATTTGGAACCGCTGATACGTGTGAACCAACCACCGATATAGGATAGCCAAATGAAGTTCCATACTGTATGTCAAGTCTGCAGATGGCATCTGTATCATCACTGCACCAGATCTGTGGTGTGTAATACATCATTCCGGCATCAAATCTTCCGCCGCCACCGCTGCAGCCCTCGATGAACATCTTTGGATATCTTGCCTGAAGTCTCTCCATGAAGTCATATACACCGAGTACATACTTGTAGAGGATAGTTCCATTGTTCTGGATTCCCTCAGTCATGGAGTATACATTTAAGATGCTTCTGTTCATATCCATCTTTATATAATCAACATCTATCTTGTCCAGCACTGCTGTCATCTGGTCAAATATGCAGTTTACGACCTCTTTTCTTGAGAAATCCAGATTGAGCTGGCTTCTTCCCATGACAGGCTTTCTTCCAGGGATCACAAATGCATAATCCGGATGCTCCTTGAAAAGCTCGCTCTTCTCGGATACCATCTCAGGCTCGATCCAGATACCGAACTTCATGCCGAGATCCTTAACCCT
>ERZ780212.1874-NODE-1874-length-14886-cov-3.353786_pt1 | contig 14886 bp, 9 predicted proteins | sample MGYA00511364_ERZ780212 | MGnify/ENA primary metagenome ERZ780212 (study PRJEB29588, sample SAMEA2147991) | human gut metagenome | biome: human gut; feature: human-associated habitat; material: faeces | place: Denmark | collected 2008/2010 ...
CCATGGCTTCTTTCGGGAAGCCCCGCCGCCCGGTTGCCGTTCCGGGCAGCGTGAAGTCCAGACTGCTGAAAAGCTTGTCGTAGAACATGGCGGCGCTTTGGGATGTAAACAATGTCACATCCTGAATGATTTCCTGCCGGTAGATAGCGGCCAGCCCCTTTCCGGCTGGTTTTCTCTCAAGTCAATTTTACCAAAAAGGGGCTCCGCTTTCTATACCATTTGAGTGATTTTCGGTTTCAGCCATGGCCGGGAACCATTGCAATTACTGCGTTTCTTGCGTTTTGCTCATGGCGGTGTTATGATTATTTCGTGAGGTGATCCTATCCGATTCCCGCGCACGAGAGGACTTCCGCCGCACAAGCGACGGCACACGCCAAATGCCGGAAATGCCAGAAAGGACTTTACTTATGCGGCGCAGCCCTGTATAATCGTTTCAGATAGAAAATCGTCGAAAGACTATGCTGCAGGGCCATATGTCTGAGCGGGAGAGCCCCTATGATCGACCGACCGCACCCTTAAGGCAACACCGCGCAGTGAAAGCTGCGGTATTGCCTTAGCAGGACTGCGGTCAGTTTTTTTCTCTGCGAAAGGAGGGAGCATCGGTGAACCGCGTGTTCCGCGAGGAAAAGAAATATCTGATCTCGCTGCCGGAGGCGCTGCAAGCCTGCCATCGGCTCGCGCAGGTCATGCACGAGGACCCGCACAACGGCATAAGCGGCTACCCTGTCCGCTCGCTTTACTTCGATACGCTCGACGACAGGGACTTCCACGAAAAGGCTGCGGGCGTAGAGCTGCGGCGCAAGCTGCGCCTGCGCTGCTATGATCCGGCGGCAGACTTCGCCATGCTGGAGATGAAGCAGAAGCAGGGCGCAAGTCAGCTCAAGCGCTCTCTGCGCGTGACACGGGAGGATGCCCAAGCGCTCACGCGCGGCGACTACGCGCCGCTGCTGCGGTATCCGGAGTCTTTTGCCGCGGAGTGCTACGCGCTGATGCACAGCCGGTGCTATCGCCCCAAAACGATCGTAGAATACAACCGCAAGGCATTTATTGCCAAGGAGAACAAAATACGCATTACCTTTGACAGCCGCATTGTTTCCGTCGAGAGCTGCTTCGACCTCTTTTCGCCGCGGCTGAACATGAACCCCGTGCTCGATCCGTACTGCGTGGTGCTTGAGGTCAAGTACAACGGCTTTCTGCTCGATTATCTTCGCGAGCTGATCAACAGCGTGGATCGCAGTGAGCTTTCTGTCAGCAAATATGTGCTTGCCCGCCAAAACGGATGTCAGACGAGGCTATAGGAGGAAAACACCATGAGACAACAGATCCTGAACCTTTTTACCACACCCCGCGATATGTCGTGGGAGGATATTCTGCTCAATATCGTCCTTGCCGCCGTGCTGGGCTTTTTTATCTTCCTGTCCTACGCCATCTCCCACCGCGGGACGATCTACAGCCGCAAGTTCAACGCCTCACTCGTCATTCTCGCGGTGCTGACGGGGACGGTCATGACCGTCATCGGCAACAACATCGCGCTGTCTCTCGGTATGGTGGGCGCGCTGTCCATCGTCCGCTTCCGCACCGCCATCAAGGACTCGCGCGATACGGTTTATATTTTTTGGTCCATCATTGTCGGCATCTGCTGCGGCGTGGGCGATTATGCCGTGGCCTGCATCGGCAGCGCCGTGACCTTCGCGGTGATCCTGCTGCTCGGCTGCATCAAGAGCGATAACCGGATGCTGCTCATCATCCGCGCCCACCGCAGCAAGCAGGAGCCGATCAAGGCGCAGGTCTACAAGCTCTTTCGCGCCAAAGCGACGCTGCGTGTGGAAAACACGACGGAGGATACGGTCGAACTGATCTACGAGATCACGCAAAAGCTCCTGCGCCGCGCGGAGCAGACAACGCCGGACATTCCCGGCAGCATCTATTCGCTGGGAAGCATCGACTATGTCAATCTTGTCATGCAGAACGACGAGGTGTCGAACTGAGAAACCGGAAAGAGGGGAGCGGAGACGAACATGAAATACAAGCGAATGGCTCTTGCGGCCTGTGCGCTGCTGCTTCTCCTATCCGCAACAAACCTGTCAGCCGTGCTGACCGATGAGCACCCACGCTATCATCAGCATCTTGAGCGCCCCGCCTATACACCCTGTGCCGACCACGGAGAAGATCTGCTCTGCACGCATCTGCCGCTCGTTCTCATCGACACCGGCGGCGCGGAGATCCCCGGCGTTCCCATCCAGAGCGGCGGCAGCGGCCGTGAGGACGATGCTTTCACCACGACCGCAGACGGCAGTACGCTGCTGCGCGCGTCCGTCTCGGTGGTGGATCATGCCGAGGGCAACAATCACCCCGCCGACACGCCGACGCTTCAGAGCGTCATTGACATTCGAGTGCGAGGCAACTCCTCGCGCTATTTTGATAAGCACAGCTATCTTGTCAAGACGCTGACGGACGACGGTGCGGCCTCGCGCGATGTCGCCATGCTGGGGATGGATGCCTTCGACGAGTGGGCGCTGCATGGGCCGTACCTCGATAAGACGCTCATCCGCAATTATATGTGGTACAATCTTGCGGGTGAGATCATGGACTACGCGCCGAACGTGCGCTTCTGCGAGGTACTGCTCAACGGAGTGTATCAGGGGCTTTATGTTATGACGGAGACTGTCAGCTCCGGCGCGGATGCCCGCTTGAAGCTCACGGAGCCGTCGAAGGACACGGTGCAGACGAGCTATGCTCTGCGCCTTGACCGCGGCAGCGGCAACGAGGTCAAAAACATCGAGACCTTCTCCCAATACGCCCTGCGAAATCTGCAGGATATAGACATCGTCTATCCGGGAACAAAATGGCTTACGCCGGAGCGCGCGGCGTGGATCGCACAGGATTTCTCCGACTTTGAAAAGTCACTCTACTCCTATGACTATGATACCGAGCCCTATGCATGGTGGGAGCAGGCGGACATGAGCTCTTTCGTGGACTACTTTATCCTCAACGAGTTTACCTGCAACTATGATGCGGGCTGGCTTTCCACCTATATCTACAGGGATGTGCGCGGCAAATACAAAATGTGCATCTGGGACTTCAACTCCGCCTGTGACAACTACAGTCATCCGGTCGCAGAGCCGCAGCATTTTGAGCTGCAATACAATGTCTGGTACTATATGCTCAGCAAAGACGAGAAGTTCATAAACGCCGTCATCGACCGCTACCGCGAGCTGCGTCAGGGCATCCTCAGCGACGAGTATCTCTGCGCCTACATAGACGACGTTACCGCGTGGCTCGGCGATGCCGTCGAGCGCAACTTCTCCGTCTGGGGCTACACGCTCGAAAAGGATATGCTCTCCCCCGCGTGGCGCAACCCGCACTCACACGCGGCTGCCGTCGCGCAGATGAAGCGCTTTTGCATCGAGCGCGGCGCGTGGATGGACGAGAATATCGACATTCTTCGCCAGTACAGCCACGAATCCAAAAACAAGAAATTCAACCACTGAGCCACCACACCATCGAGAAAGGAGGGCGGCGGCTTGAAAAGATTTCTCATCGTGCTCACCGCCCTGATCTTAGGCTATCTCGCCTACGACACCGCGCGCTACTACCTCGGCTGGTACATCGACCTTCAGCCGGACGCGCCGGTCAGCGCTTTCATGTCCACCGACGCGCAGCACCTTTATATGGACCGCGGCGCGGGACCGGAGGAGTTCACCGTCAAGGGCGTGAACCTCGGCGTGGGCATCCCAGGCGAGTGGGCGACGGACTACGCCGTCAGCAAGGAGACCTATCTGCGCTGGTTTGCCCAGATGCAGGAGATGGGCGCGAACACCGTGCGCGTCTACATTACGCTCCACGACGACTTCTACAACGCCTTCTACGAGTACAACACCGCGCGCGAGGAGGCGAACGAGGAACCGCTCTGGCTCATCCACGGCGTATGGGTGAACGACTATATCCAAAACTCCCACCGCGACGCCTATGACAAGGACTTTCTTGAGACCTTCGTCAGGGACGGGCGCACACTGGTCGACGTTCTGCACGGCAACAAGAAGATCTCGCTCGGGCGGGGCACGGGATCGGGCTTTTACAATAAGGATGTTTCCCGCTGGGTCATCGGCTATATTCTCGGTGTGGAGTGGGAGGATGTGACCGTCGCCTACACCAACCACAAATACCCCGATCTGCCGCCCTATCAGGGAACGTACCTCTCCGCGACGGAGGACGCCTCCGCCTTTGAATCCATGCTCGCGCAGGTGGGCGACCGGATCGTCTCATATGAAAGCCGCCGCTACAAGACCCAGCGCCTTGTGGCGTTTTCCAACTGGCCGACCACCGACCCCTTCCTCTACCCGGAGGATATCACGACTTTCTTTATGAAGTGCGCGCAGGTGGATGTGGAGCACATCCGCACTGAGGATGCCTTCCTCGCCGGTCAGTTTGCCTCCTACCATGTGTATCCCTACTATCCCGACTATCTCAACTATATCCTCAACCCCGCGGTGATGGACCGCACGCCCATCTGGGACGGCAAGGCCGTCATCTCTCGTGCGGAGACCGGTCCCGGCACGCCCATCGGTTCCGTGCTGCGCCGATCGGACTTCTACGATGAGACCGGCGCGGCGAACACCTACCTTGCCTATCTGCGTGCCCTGCGGCGGCATCACACGATGCCCGTCGTCATCTCCGAGTTCGGCGTTTCCACCGGGCGCGGCATGGCGCAGATCGACCGGAACACCGGACGCAATCAGGGCCATATGTCCGAGCAGGAGCAGGGGCAGGCGCTCGTGGACTGCTGGCGCGACATCACCGCGGCAAACTGCGCGGGCGGCTGCGTCTTTACCTGGCAGGACGAGTGGTTCAAGCGCACCTGGAACACCATGCACGCGGTGAACCTGCAGCGCACGCCCTACTGGAGCGACTACCAGACGAACGAGCAATACTTCGGGCTTCTCTCCTTCGACCCCGGCGAGGAGGAAAGCGTCTGCTATGTGGACGGCGACCTCTCGGAGTGGATGGAGGAGGATAAACTCTTCGATACCGGCACGCGCGCCCTTTCGATGAAATACGACGAGAAGTTCATCTATCTGCTCGCCTATGAAAAGGGCTTTGCGAACGGACAGAAAACGCTCTACATCCCCATCGATACCACGCCCAAGACGGGCAGCACCTACTGCGAAAACTTCGGCCTGCGCTTTGAGGACCCGGTGGACTTCGTCCTCGCCATCGACGGCAGGGACAACAGCCGCCTCCTGGTGCAGGAGCGCTATGAGGTGCTGCGGGCCATGTTCTACCATGAAACGCACGACGCGGACGCCTACCTCGACCCGCCCGACGCGGACACACCGCTTTTCAAGCCCATCGAATTGATGCTCCAGACGGCGACGCCGCTGCTCACGGGCAACTGGCAGGCAAGCTCTGAGACCTACGAGACGGGCGATCTTGCCTACGGCAACGCGAACCCCGCCGCGCCGGACTACGATTCCCTCGCGGACTTCATCTTCGCGGGCGACTATGTGGAGCTGAAGCTGCCCTGGCAGCTTCTGAACTTTTCAGACCCCTCGCGCATGACCATCCACGACGATTACTATGAAAACTACGGTGTGGACTACATCACCATCGACACGATGTACCTTGGTCTTACCGACGGCGCGGCGCAGGAGCGCACGCCGCTCTATCCCGCGGCGCTCAAGGGCTGGGGCAATACGGTCAGCTATCACGAGCGGCTCAAGCCCTCGTACTACATTCTGCAAAAGCTCTGGCAGTAAAACACACAAGAAAGGAAGAACGCCGGTGTTTGTTCAAATCCTGATCTACGTCTATCTCGGCATCTGCGCCGGCATGATCCTCTTTAACATTGTAACGGCGCTCCTTTCGCAGCGCAGGGAGCATCGGTCCTTCCTCGACGGCATCCGCCTTGAGCTGACGGTCTCGCAGGAGCTTGACCGTCTCGCGGAGACCGGAGCGGTCAGCGAGAGGCATCTGCGCTTCATGGAGCGCAGACTGCGCCGCGTGAACGGCATGGCGGCCTTTGACGCCGCGCTGGAGTGCCTGTGCGTGAGGCGGCCAGAGCTGACCCGCTCCTATCTGACGGCGCTTAACGGTGTGATGATCGCGCTGGCAGAGGATTACTGCCGCCGCGATGAGATCGAGGCGGCGTATTTTCCGTATATCATCCGGAAATACCGGCTTCTCGACGGGCAGGAGAACGAGGCGCTGAAAACGATGCTGCTCGACCTGTTGCATGAATCGAGCATCTACTGCCGCGAGAATGCCATGCAGGCGCTCTACACGGCGGGCGATCCCGCCGTCCTTGTGCGTGCGCTGCGGATCATCGACGCAAGCAGCCTCTATTATCACAGCAAGCTCCTCTCCGACGGCTTGCTGAACTACACGGGCGACACATGGGAGCTTGCCGACGCGCTTTGGGAGGCGTTTGATGCGTTTCAGCCGTGGATGCAGGTGACGCTGCTCAACTATTTCCGCTTTTCCTCCGGCGCATACTGCGAGAAAATACACGCGCTCCTCAACGATCCCGCGCAGGACGACGAGGTGCGCTTTGCCTGTCTGCGCTATCTTGGCCGCTATCCCTATCCGCCCGCCTACGCCGATCTGCTGCGCTATGCGACGCCCTCGGAAAACGCGCGCTGGGAGTATGCAGCCATCGCCTCGTCGGTGCTGGCGAGCTATCCCGGGGCGGAGACTGCGGCGGTGCTGGAGAGGAACCTCTATCATCCCAACTGGTATATCCGCTTCAACGCGTCAAAAAGTCTGGAGCAGCTCGGCTTCGGCTACCGCGATCTGATCGACGTGATCGAGGGGAACGACCGCTACGCCTCCGAGATCCTGCGCTATCGCTTTGATGTGCGGGAGCTGGAGGAGCGAAAGGAGGATGCAGTATGTACGACGGTATAAAGCTGTTTCTTGAGTGGGTGGGCTATTTCTTTGTCGCTTATCTGATCGGCTACTCGACCTTTCTGTTTCTGTCGGTCGTCGTCGGCTCACTTGAGCTGTACAAGCACCGCCGGCAGGAAATGTTCAAAAGCATTCTGCCCTCGGATTACTACCTGCCCATCAGTATCATCGTTCCCGCCTACAATGAGGAGGTCACCGTGGCAGACACCGTGCGCTCGCTGCTGACGCTGGAATACCGCGCCTATGAGATCATTGTGGTGGACGACGGATCGAAGGACCGCACCTCGGAGGTGTTGGCCGAGACATTTGATATGCACCTTGTTCACCGGCCCATTCGCCGGCAGATCAACTGTCAGCGCGAGGAATACGTCTATGAGACACGCGCACAGAAGGTACCGGTGACGCTCATCCGAAAAAAGAACGGCGGCAAGGCAGACGCGCTGAACATGGGCATCAACGCCGCAAATTTCCCGTACTTTATCTGCATGGACGCGGACTCCGTTCTGCAGTACGACTCTCTGCGCCGCATCGCCCAGCCGGTGCTGGAGGACGGCAAGGTGGTGGCGGTGGGCGGCATCGTGCGCATCTCCAACGATGTTGAGCTGGAAAACGGGCGCGTCAAACGCTACCGCCTGCCGCGCAGCATCCTCGCTTTCATGCAGGTGCTGGAGTACGACCGCTCCTTCCTCGCCTCGCGCATCCTCTTTGACCGCTTCAACGGCTCGCTCATCATTTCCGGCGCGTTCGGACTGTTCAAAAAGGACACGGTCATCGCCGTGGGCGGCTACGACAACAAGACCATGGGCGAGGATATGGAGCTGGTGGTCAAGCTGCACGAATACTGCACAATCAACGGCATCGACTATGCCATCCGCTACGCCACCGACGCCATCTGCTGGACGCAGGTGCCCGAGCGGCTGCGCGATCTGTGCAAGCAGCGCAAGCGCTGGCATCTGGGCCTGTTCCAGAGTATGTACAAGCATCGCGTCATGTTTTCCAATCACAGGTTCGGCGCGGTGAGCTTTGTATCCTATCTCTATTTCCTCATTTACGAGCTGCTTTCGCCGTTTATCGAGGTCTTCGGCGTGTTCACGATGGTGCTCGCATGGTGGTGCGACCTCATCAACGTGCCGTTCATGCTGCTCTTCTTCCTCATCTACGCCGTCTTTGGCGGGGTCCTGACGCTTACCGCCTTTTTCTCGCGCATCTATACGGCGGATCTGAGCGTGTCGTTTCGGGATGGGGTGAAGGCGGTGTGCCTGTGTCTCTTTGAGCTGGTGTTCCTGCGCTTTATTCTCGCATGGGTACGCTGCACGGCCTTTATCGGCTATAGGAAGAAAAAACTCAGCTGGGGGCGCATCGAGCGCCGCAAGATCGATTTGAAATAAAGGGGGGTGTCGCCTGTGCGCCGAAAAAAGCTCTTGGAAATCACACTCTGCGCCGTGCTGACGATCGGAGCGCTGCTGTGCTGTATGCAGGATGCAAGCGCGAGGGAGACGCTTCTGATCTCAGGAAACGCCGATCTCTATCCCATCGAGTCCTATGACAGCGGCAGAGAATGCTATGTCGGATTGCTGCCGGAGCTGTACGAGCGCCTGAGTGAGCAGACAGGGTACGATCTTGTCTATCTTCCGTACAGCAAGAACACAACGCAGGCGCAGCAGACCGCAAACCGGCAGGCGGACATTATTTCCGCCTATCCCTCCGGCACGGTCGACAGCGGCGCGATGCGCCGTCAAATGCTGCTCTGCACGATAGAACATGACGGCGCAGAGCGCGCGATATATGTTGGCTTTACCAACGCACTCACGCCAGAACTGGCCGACGCGCTTGCACAAGCACTGGAGGACCTCTCCGGCGCGGAGAGCATCGGCGTCCTGGCAGACTATATGAATAGCAGCGGCGCGGAAGCCTACCGTACCAGGTGGCTCATTACGCTCGCCGCATTGATCGCGGCGATGCTTGCCGCGGCGGTCGCGCTGATAGTCTTTGCGCGAAAAAAGCGTGCCGAGCAAAAGGCCAACGCCCTCATCGACCCGCGCTACGGCATCGGCAACGACGGGTATTATCTGAACTGCATGGAAACGCTCATCCCCGCCCCGCTCAGAAGCATCGTCTATGTCTTCTGCATCGGCTGCGATATGCCCTCGCTCGAACGGCGCTTTGGCGAGGCGGAGCGCGAGGAGATCTTCTCCCGCGCGGCGGAGTATCTGCGCCTTGACTGCGGACGCGAGGAATACCTCGCCTGCGTGGGGCGCGGGATGTTCGCGCTCGTGTGTCAGTGCGGCAGCCGCGAGGCGGCACAGCAGCGCGCCGAGGGGCTTATCCGCGGGCTGGACGGCTACCTTGCGGGCTTCCGCGCCGAATATGCCGGCGCGTTCCGCGCGGGCATCTGCTCGCTGTCGGAAAACCCCGACTGCGGCGCCGAGGCTGCGCTCTACAACGCGCGCCAGGGCTGTGCCCACGCGTTCCGCACGGAAACGCCCTGCGCGTTCAGCACGCGCGGCATGATCGACGAGAGCGAGCAGCTCGAGCGTCTGCGCGGCAGCATGAGCAAGGCGGTGGAAAAGGGTGAATTTGAGCCGTACCTCCAGTTCGTCGTCGATCGCGCCGGCACGGTCGTCGGCGCGGAGGCCGTCTCGCGCTGGCAAAACCCGGAGGAGGGACTGCTCAAGCCCTCAAAATACATCGACCTGATGATCCGCGCCGGCACGATCACCGAGCTGGATCTCTATATGCTCCGCTGCGCGTGCGTGCAGCTCCAGACGTGGAAGCGGGAGGGGCGCGGGACGCTGTGGCTCTCGTGCAACTTCACGCGCCAGTCCATCGCAGACGAAAAGATCCTCGCGCGCGTGCGCGAGATCGTCGAGCAGTACGACTTTACGCGCGACCGCCTTGTGGTGGAGCTGACGGAGGACTCCTACGCGCGCGACCGCGAGGCGGCGCTGCAGACGATCGAGGGGCTGCACGCGATGGGGCTTCGCATCGTGCTGGACGATATCGGCGCGGGCTATTCCTCGCTCTCCGACCTGAGCACCTACCCAATCGACGGCGTGAAGATCGACCGCAACATCGTGATCGAGTCCGCCTTGCCGCGTGCCCGCGCGCTGCTGGAGGGCATGATCCGTCTTTCGCACGACATGGGCATCCGCGTGCTGTGCGAGGGCGTGGAGGACAAGGCAATGTGCGACGCCGTGCTTGCGGCGGGCTGCGACTTCATTCAGGGCTTTTATTTCTCGCGCGTCCTGCCCGGGCGCGAAGCGGAATCCTTCCTGCGCAGCCTGGCGGCGCGCGACAGGGGGGAAGGATAAAGGAGAAATGAACATGGTCAACAAAAAACGAGTAGGCATGATGGTGGCGGTCACGCTCCTGACCGGCGTGCTGCTCTTCTGTTCGGTCTTTTTCCTCGTCCGGCGGGCGAATCGTGAGATCACACAGCGCTCCTTTGACGAATTGGCTACCGCGACGCGCCAGATCGCAAAGGATCTTGCCGACACGGCGAACGCGGACCAGACCATCCTCTCCGCCATGGCGGAGCTGATCGCGGGGCATGACGAGCGTGACAATGACGCGGTGCTGCGCATCATGAAATCCTTCAGCCTCAGTGAGACCTTTGTCTCCACCGTCGCGCTGCTGCGGCCCGACGGCACGTTGCTGCTGACCGACGGCACCCGCTACGACGTTTCCGGCACATTCGATTTTGAAACAGAGGCGGCGCGGGGCGCGTACATCTCAGACCGCGTGACAAGCTACTTTGCGCCGGAAAAGCTGGTGGTGCGCAACGCCGTGCCGGTGGTGCGCGACGGCGAGACCGTCGCCATCCTCTACGGCGTCGTCCCCCTGCAGGAGCTTTCCCAAAACTATCAGATCGACCTCTACAACGGCAATGCCTTCCTCCTTCTTGTGGACGGCAACAACGGCGACATCCTGCTGGATACCTGGCACGACTCGCTCGGCAACCTCTCGGAGCTGCGTGGCCGCAAAATGCTCAAGGGCTACACCTACGAGGAGGCGATGGAAAAAATCCCCAACGGCATCGGCGGCGATATGTGCACCGTCTCCCAATCCACGGGGATGACGCTCTACCTGCACTACGAGCCGGTCGGCATCAACAACTGGAGCGTTGTGCTCGGCGTGAGCGAGGCGGAGGCGCTGGCGGGCACGCGCGACGTGGTGCAGACACTTTCGATGATGGCGATCATTGTCACCGCGCTGCTGCTGAGCTATCTTGGCTTTATGGTCTGGTATCTCGCCTCGGCGCGACGCGGCGTTTACCGTATGAGCATTACGGACCAGGGCACGGGCCTGATGAACCGTGTCGCCTATGAGAAGTGTCTGCGCAAGAGCGACCAGCGCGTCATCGCTCCGGCCGCCTGCATTTATATCGACGCGAACGGCCTGCACGAGATCAACAACGAGCGCGGTCACGAGGCGGGCGATCAGCTGCTGCACGCGGTCGCAGAGCGTCTGCGGGAGCAGTTTCCGAGGGACGATCTCTACCGCGTCGGCGGCGACGAGTTCGTCGTGTTTCCCGCGCCGGCGGCAGAGGCGGAATACGAGGCGCGGATGCGGGCGATTTCTGAAAGCCTTGCCGCGCAGGGCTACAGCATCTCCTACGGCATCGCCGTCTGCGAGGCGGCAAACGGGCTAAGAGAGCTGGTCCGCGAGGCGGACGAGAAGATGCTCGGGAGCAAGCGCGCCTACTACGCCGAGCACGATCACAGAAGGCCGAGATAGCGCTAAGACGATAAAATGACCGCCGGACGATACCGGCGGTCATTTTGTCGTCCAACCAACAAAACCGCTTTAGAATATCGTTCATGATAAGTCCCCCTCTCCGCATGATCTCAACCCGTATTTTCTTAGAGATGAGCAAAACAAACCCTAAAACAAAAGGGCGAATGGTCATCTTATTTTTTATACACATTGAGGCTTAAAGTAACTGTGATATTGGTGATTGGAAAAGAGTGTTTATTTGCAATTCTAAGTGGTGCCCACGGTATTTGCCGCGAAAACCTGTGGAAAGAGTGATAGGGGTGAAATTTTCAACGACTGGCAAAGGCATTTTAAGGGGAAATAGTCAATAACCAAGGCACCGCTTCTGCAAGAATTTTGAGCAAAAAAAGGCTTGCAATTCAAGAAAATCTCGTGTGCGATGCCATCCCAATTTTGAAAGCGGAGGTATGGTTTATGTGCAAAGAGAAGGAAATCACTGTGCTCAAGGTCAGCCCTCATAAGAAACCGGAAGTAGTCACCCTGAAAAATGAGTTGTCGGCTCTGCAAGAAGCCGTGAGCAGTGGAGTGAAGGACTACCATCACCTGATCCAGTTGGTCGGCGTGGAAGAAGGCGTAGACCTGCTGCTGAACGATGAGGGTAAGCTCATTGGCTTTGAGCCTGATCGCCGGTTCGGACAGGACGTGCTGGTTGGCGATTTCTATGTCGTATGGACTGACGGCGAGAACTTGGCGTCACTACCGCAAGACAAGATGGAGAAGTACGCGGCTCTATCTCGCGCTGGTCAAATGCGCGGTGCGAGACAGCGGGCGCAACTGCCTCTATTTTTACCCGGACGCGTATCTCGACGAGGCGCAGAAGCGCGGCATCGCCGACAAGACTGAGGAGCTGCGCAAGGGCAAGCGCTTTATGACGTTCTTCTGCCTTGTGATCTTCGTCGTGCTGATCGCGATCATCGCCGGATGGAACGGCGTGAAGGACTTTAAGACCGCGAGTTTTGAAACCTACCTCTTCCTTGTGGTCGTGAACTGGTTCGACGGTCTTGTCATCGACCTGCTGTGGGTCAGCCACAGCAAGATCTGGCGTATCGAGGGCATGGAGGGCGTTCCCTACGTGAAGCCGTGGCGGGCGGTCGTCATCAAGCGCAGCGCGGCCACAGCGCTGTACCTTCTTGTCGCCGCCGCGGTCGGCGGGATCGTTGTGCTGATCGGAAAAATTTGACAGCGGAAGAAAAAAGGTTCCCAAGCCATTGGCTTGGGAACCTTTTTCGCATCGCCGCGCGATGCAGAGGATCAAAGGAGAGGTTCATAAAGAAGTTTGGAAGAGATCGTTTCAGATACGGCTGCGGATCTCCGCACCCATGGCCTTGCAGCCGACGAGTTGGCAGTTTTCCTGCATGATGTCGCCGCAGCGGAAGCCCGAGCGCAGCGTTTTATCCACCGCGCGCTCGATGGCGTCGGCCTCGGCGGCCATGTCGAAGCTGTAGCGCAGCATCATTGCGGCGGCCAGGATCGTGCCGATGGGGTTCGCCTTGTCCTGTCCCGCAATGTCCGGCGCGGAGCCGTGGATGGGCTCGTAGAGTCCGTTCGTGCCGTCGCCCATGCTGGAGGACGGGATCATGCCGATCGAGCCCGTGATCTGGCTCGCCTCGTCAGAGAGGATGTCGCCAAAGAGATTTTCGGTCACGATGACGTCGAACTGGCTCGGGTCACGCACGAGCTGCATCGCCGCGTTGTCGACATACATGTGGCGAAGCTCGACATCGGGGTAGTCCTTCGCGACCTCTGTGACCGTCTTGCGCCAGAGGCGCGAGGTGTCGAGCACGTTGGCCTTGTCGATGGAGGTGACGCGCTTGCGGCGCTTGCGCGCGGTCTCGAACGCGACGCGTGCGACACGCTTGATCTCGTGCTCGGAGTAGGCCATGATGTCGGTGGCCTTCTGCTCGCCGTTCGCCTCTTCCGTGCGGTGCTCGCCGAAGTACACGCCGCCGATGAGCTCGCGCACGACGACGAGGTCGATGCCGCCTTCCGCGATGTCGGCGCGCAGCGGGCAGGCGGCGGAGAGCTCGGAGAACATCTTCGCAGGGCGCACATTTGTATAGAGACCCATGCCCTCGCGCAGCTTGAGCAGACCGCGCTCGGGACGGTTGGCGGCGGGCTGGTCGTCCCACTTCGGGCCGCCGACCGCGCCGAGCAGCACGCTGTCCGCGTTGCGGCAGGTCGCTAAACTCGAATCCGGCAGCGGCACGCCGAATTTATCGATGGCGTTGCCGCCCATCGGTGCGTCGACGTAGGTGAAGGTGTGGCCAAACTTCGCGGCCACGGCGTCTAAAACGCCCATGGCCTCGGTGACGATCTCGGGGCCGATGCCGTCGCCCTTGATGATGGCAATGGTCTTGTTCATTTCGCCGCCTCCTTTGCCTTGAGCGAGGCCATCAGGCCGCCGCGCGCGATCATGTCCTTGATAAACGGCGGGAAGGGCTCGGCCTGATACGTCGTGCCCTTTGTCACGTCTGTGATGACGCCGGTGTCGAAGTCGACCGTCACCTCGTCGCCGTTTTCGATCTCCGCGCTCGCGGCGGGGCACTCCAAAATGGCGAGGCCGATGTTGATAGCGTTGCGGTAGAAGATGCGGGCGAAATTCGCCGCGATGACGCAGGAGATGCCGCTCGCCTTGATGGCGACGGGCGCGTGCTCGCGCGACGAGCCGCAGCCGAAGTTTACGCCCGCGACCATGATGTCGCCGTCTTTGACGCGGTGGATGAAGTCCTTGTCGATGTCCTCCATGCAGTGGGAGGCGAGCTCCTTGTGGCTCTGAGTGTTCAGATAGCGCGCGGGGATGATGACGTCCGTATCGACGTGATCCCCATACTTATGGACAATGCCGTGTGCATTCATTTGTTCATGACCTCCTCCGGATGAGAAATGTGGCCGGTAATACCAGACGCCGCGGCGACAGCCGGAGAGGCGAGGTAGACCTCGCTGTCGACGTGGCCCATGCGGCCGACAAAGTTGCGGTTGGTGGTGGAAACGCAGCGCTCGCCGGCGGCGAGGATGCCCATATAGCCGCCGAGGCACGGCCCGCACGTGGGCGTGGAGACGATGCAGCCCGCGTCGAGGAAAATATCGGTGTAGCCCTCGTGCATGCAGGCGCGGTAAACTTCCTGCGTGGCGGGGATGATGATGCCGCGGACGTTCGGAGCCAGGTGATGGCCCTTCAGGATCGCGGCGGCAGCGGCCATGTCGGGG
>ERZ780212.1877-NODE-1877-length-14876-cov-2.968288_pt1 | contig 14876 bp, 11 predicted proteins | sample MGYA00511364_ERZ780212 | MGnify/ENA primary metagenome ERZ780212 (study PRJEB29588, sample SAMEA2147991) | human gut metagenome | biome: human gut; feature: human-associated habitat; material: faeces | place: Denmark | collected 2008/2010 ...
ATCTGCGTGGTGGAGGTCGAGGGACGCAGAAACCTGGCTCCTTCATGCTCTACCGTATGTATACCCGGTATGGTGGTGCATACACACACCATGAGAGTCATCAATGCCCGCAGGACAGTACTTGAGCTGATTCTGTCGGATCATCCTAAAGACTGCCTTGTCTGCCCCAAGAACGGGCGCTGTGAACTTCAAGATTTGGCTGCACGTCTGGGTATCAGGGAGATACACTCTGTAGAGAATGCGGCTGTCTCCACATACAAGAAGGATACATCGCCTTCCCTCAAGAGGGACATGGACAAATGCGTCATGTGCCGCCGCTGCGAGACCATGTGCAACGACGTTCAGAGCGTGGGTGCCTTGAGTGCCGTAAACCGCGGGTTCATGGCAGTGGTGGCTCCTGCCTTCGAGCAGAGGCTGGTGGACAGCAACTGTACATTCTGCGGTCAGTGCGTGGCGGCATGTCCCACCGGTGCCCTGACTGAGGTGGACCACACTGGTAAGATTATACAGGCCTTGATGGATCCTACCAAAAAGGTGGTCGTACAGACCGCGCCGGCTGTCCGCGCCGCCCTCGGTGAGGAGTTCGGCATGGAGCCCGGGACTTTAGTGACAGGCAAGATGGTGGCCGCCCTGCGCAGACTGGGCTTTGACGAGGTCTTCGACACTGATTTCGCAGCTGACCTCACCATCATGGAGGAGGGTACTGAACTGCTGGACCGTCTGGGACGTTTCCTCGGAGGCGACAAGACCGTCAAGCTGCCTATCCTGACTTCGTGCTGCCCGGCATGGGTCAATTTCTTCGAGCACAACTATCCCGATATGCTGGACGTACCTTCGTCCGCCAAGTCGCCACAGCAGATGTTCGGAGCCATAGCCAAGACATATTTCGCCGAGAAGATAGGGGTGGACCGCAAGGATCTCGTGGTAGTGTCCGTGATGCCCTGTCTGGCCAAGAAATACGAGTGCCAGAGGGACGAGTTCAAGGTGGACGGTAATCCGGACGTGGATTTCTCCATCTCCACCCGCGAGCTGGCCTCGCTGATAAAGTCGGCCAACATCGATTTCCTGTCGCTGCCTGACGAGGAGTTTGACGCGCCGCTGGGCGAGTCCACCGGAGCCGCTGTCATCTTCGGCGCGACCGGAGGTGTAATCGAGGCCGCAGTCCGTACAGCTTACGAGATATACACCGGCAAGAAGCTGGACCGTATCGATTTCAAGGAACTCAGAGGGCTTGACGGCATCCGTCATGCTACGATAGACTTCAACGGTACGCCCATCAACATCGGTATCGCCCATACTCTCGGCAATGCCCGCAAACTGCTTGACGGCATGCGCGCCGGCATGTACAATTTCCACGCGATAGAGATTATGGCCTGCCCTGGCGGCTGTATCGGAGGTGCCGGTCAGCCTTTCCACCATGGAGACAGCAGTGTCATTAAGGCACGCATGGACGCCATCTACCGCGAGGATGCCGGCAAGAAGATCCGCAAGTCGCACGAGAATCCCTACATCATCAAGCTGTACGAGGAGTTCCTCGGTCATCCTATGAGCGAGAAGGCGCATCATCTGCTGCATACACATTATTTCGACAAACACGATTAATTCTTAGAGACATCAGTTATGGATAAGATAGAATTGAACAAATGTCAGAAGGACAAGATCGCCGAGATATGCGCGGAGTTCGGCAATGCTCCCGGTGAACTGATCAACGTCCTGCATAAGTGCCAGGGTCACTTCGGCTATCTGCCGGAGGAGGTGCAGCGCGAGATTGCCCGTCACCTTAGTATACCTGTAGCCAAGGTATACGGTGTAGTTACATTCTATTCCTTTTTTACCATGCAACCCAAAGGACGCCATTCTATTTCCGTATGTATGGGAACGGCATGTTATGTGCGTGGTGCAGAGGGTGTTTTGGAGGAACTGAAAAAAGAGTTGAAGATTGATGTCGGAGGAGTTACTCCTGACGGCAAATTTTCTCTGGAGTGCCTGCGCTGCGTGGGCGCCTGCGGTCTGGCACCCGTGATGCTCGTGGACGAGAAGGTCTACGGCCGCCTTGAGCCCAAGCAGATCAAGGGCATCCTCGCTCAGTACGAGTAGAGTGTGCCTTTTGATCGTATAACTTGCTCTTATTTTTGATTGATGCCCTGGGGCTGTTGCTCCGGGGCATCCGGTTTTATAAAGGCGGGGACTCTGGCGCTCTTTATCGAAGTTCCTGGTGTCGAATTTATACTGGTGCGCCTCGGCACAGCAAATAAATTTGCTCTGCTCTCGGCTTCTACGCAATTTGGACTCCGTCCACATATACTGGTGCGCCTCGGCATAGCAAATAAATTTGCTCTGCTCTCGGCTTCTACGTATATTTGCAATTCAATACGGAGAATACAGTATGAGTGAATACCCTTTGACAGAGAAATTGCAGGAACTTAAGAAGAAATACGAGACGCTATCGGGACAGCTTTCCGAGCCGGACGTGATGTCGGACATGAAGAAGTACATTCAGCTCAACCGCGAGTACAAGGAGCTGGAACCGATAGTCGCGGCAGGAGACAAGTATATAAAGATGGTCGGCGATCTCGAAGGTGCCAAGGATATCCTGGCCAAGGAAAAGGACGAGGACCTGCGCGAGCTGGCCAAGGAGGAGGTGTCCTCAATAGAGGGGCAGCTGCCCGGCATGGAGGAGGAGATCAAGCTCCTGCTCATCCCCAAGGATCCTCAGGATGAGAAAAATGCTATAGTGGAAATCCGCGGCGGTACAGGCGGGCATATTTGCCGGAGACCTTTTCCGCATGTATGCCAAATACTGTGAGCGCAAGGGTTGGAAACTGGAAATTAACAGCCAGTCGGAGGGTGCTGCCGGTGGATACAAGGAGATTATCTTCAAGGTATCCGGCCAGGGTGTTTACGGTACGCTCAAATATGAGAGCGGCGTACACCGTGTGCAGCGCGTACCCCAGACCGAGACCCAGGGCAGGGTGCACACCTCGGCCGCTTCAGTGGTCGTGCTGCCCGAGGCCGACGAGTTCGACGTGGAGATCAACATGAACGATATCCGTAAGGATACGTTCTGTTCATCAGGCCCTGGCGGCCAGTCGGTGAACACCACTTATTCGGCTATCCGTCTGACCCACATCCCCACCGGTATCGTGGTGCAGTGCCAGGACGAGAAGTCACAGCTCAAGAACTTTGACAAGGCCCTTGCCGAGCTGCGTACCCGTATCTACAACATGGAGTACGAGAAGTATCTCAACGAGATGTCCAAGAAGCGTAAGACGATGGTGTCCACAGGAGACCGCTCCGCCAAGATACGTACCTACAACTATCCGCAGTCCAGAGTGACCGACCATCGCATCAATTACACGATGTACAATCTGCCTGTCTTCATGGACGGTGATATCCAGGAGGTCATCGACCAGCTTACCATCGCTGAGAACGCCGAGCGTCTCAAGTCCGCCGAATAAGATTAGTGAAACCATAAACGAAAGGCAGTTTGCCATAATCGCAAACTGCCTTTCGTTATTATCGGGATTCGGGCTAAGTCATTTACGAAAGTAAACTCCTATCGCCCTTACCCTCAATGTCTTTCATTTTGTCATTTTGACACAGCCACTTCTGTAATATATGATAGAATTTACTGCTGGGATGCGTATGATTGGTCTATGCTGTATATCAGTTTGTCGTCAGTGTGTGTGAATTTAAGTTCCTTGCCCTTTGTCATGTCCACGAGAACACCGCTGATGGTGTAGGGTGAAGGGAAAGTGTCTTTGCTAGTGCTTCTTTCCGCTGCTTTTTCTGCCGGAGCGGAGACGGGTGGAGGCCATTACGAGCGCCTCGTCGCGGGCAATGTATCTCATGCCGATGAATGTAAGTATGGCCGCGCATATGGGGAAGATGCACGGAACGGTGAACAGCGCGTCCTCTCCCAATTTGGATGTCCTCTGGAAGAAATATACGGCCAGGATAATCTGGTAGCCTATCAGGATGATGGTGTTGAGGTTGCACAGGCGGATCTGTCGGATGCGGTTCTTGTACAAGAATATTACGGTGACGCTGAGAACAGTGCAGACGATCTGGAATATGGTGGTCAGGGTGAATCCCTTGGCCATGGCTACCGCAACGAAGGGGATAGTCGTGGAGGTGTCACCCGTGAAACGTACCATCGGAGTAAAGAACATGGATATGAGCAGTCCTGCCGCTATGGTCAAAAACAATGTCTGTATTCTCTGTATCATATTGTATCTGTTTGTCCGGAGGCAAAAGTACGCAAAATAGTTGTTATTGATTAAAATTATAGTTAAATTTATTCCGTTAATTCACACACATAACGTAAAATTTAATTTATGAACCCAAAGTTTATCTGGCTCATGGCCGTTCTGGTCATGTCTGTTTTTTCTTGCCGACAAGATGAACGGAGATCGTCCGAATCATCATTGACGGCTGTGACAGAAGGAGATATCCTTTCGCCGTGGCAAGGTGGGGAATACTCCTTTGAATATACTCTACGCAATCCTCCCGAGGGAGGTACTCTTTGTGTGTCCGTTCCGGACACTGCGACTTGGATTACGGATATCGACTGGAGTAAGGACGGTATCGTGAAATTCAATATCGCTGCCAATTATGCTTATTCGCAGCGGTATACCGTCATGACCATATCCTACTCAATGATGGCTCTCTCTTTCAGTGTTGTACAGGAGGCGTACGAAATGTCCTCTTCTGATACACCATTTACAATCAATGTCAAGGATGTGACTGCATCGACAGCAAAGGCGGAGATAGACCCGCTGGATGACGGTATGACCTATGTCGCGCTTAATTCGCCAAAGTCCTATGTGGATGGTTTTGATAATGATGATGACCTTTTTGCGGCGGTAATAGATCATTATGTGAGCCAGGGAGAGTCTGTAGGCATGACTCTGGAGGAACTTCTGGAGTCGTCCGGCAGCCTTGTCTCAGGAAATTCCGTCAAGGAAATGCTCTATCTTCCGGCTGATATGGAGCAATATGTGTATGCTGTAGGATGCTCGCGGACCGGGGAGAGGCTGTCGTCTATTGTCAAGACTCTCTTTAAGACAGATGCCGTGGATATGATAGACAGGACTTTCAAGCTGTGGTATGATATTGCCGGACCGGATGTCACAATGTGGGCGGAGCCGGTACCTGCGGATGACAGTAGATGGTATTTCTTTGATCTGTTTTCCAAGGAGGAGCAGGATGCTTCAGGGCAGACACCGGGGCAGATCCTTCAGTCCTTTATAGATCAGAATATACAATTGGGACTTGCGGTTGGCATCTCGCCGGCTGATATTCTGGAACAGCTGTTGTCGGTTGGAAAAGACAGTTATTTTTATAACCTGGAGGCTGAGACAGACTATATAGGAGCCGCATGCGGTGTGGATATGGACGGTAAAGTCAATTCGGAACCGGTGACGGAACCTTTCCGGACAGGGCCGGTGCAGCCTTCCGACAACCGGCTGGAGGTCGAGATTCTACAAGTTAACCTGGATTGGGTGGAGGTGGGCATTACCACGACAAATGACGATCCGTATGTCGTGATAGTCACTCCTGTATCCGAATATGAAGGAATGACTGATGAGCAGATAATGGAGAGGCTGCTGGAGGGAGACCTGACCTCTCTGTCTCTCAAAGGTGACTATGAAGGCAGGATAAGCGGACTTGCTCATGAGACTGAGTACTGGCTGTATGTGTTCGGGTATCGTTCCGGCAAGGCGACCACAGAGCCTGTCAGGACTACGTTCGTTACTCTGGGAGAGGAGGACCCGTCTTTATTGACATTTGATTTTATCGTAGATAATGTCACGGACTGGAGCGCTGATGTCACTGTGTCAGGAAAACCGGCCTCAGCACTTTATTATTGGAGTGTTTGTCCGGCCTCATGGACAGAGGACGATATAAGGGCGTCGTTGGATAAAAAACTGGAGGAAAACCGCCCTTGGGTTACGGATATGGCAGACTTGTTCAGGCAGTACGGGTCAAGAGGAACTGTGGATTTCGGAAAGTACGCGCCTTTAGACAGTGATACGGATTATGTCGTATATGCCTTCGGGGTCAATGAGGATACCGGAGAGTGGGTGACAGAGGTCGCCTATAGTGAAAAATTCCATACATTAAAATAAGACAATTAAACTTTAAAATTATGAAATCGAAATATTATATACTCTTTGTTTTGTCAGTTTCCCTATTTTGCGCACTTATGTCAGGTTGCCGTTCCGAGGAGGTCCCTGCTCAGCCGGTGGTGTTCGAACTTAATGAGTCGGAGATTACAGTGTCGGCGGAAGGAGGTGATATAAGGATAGGCTATATTGAGGAGAATGCTCCGGAGGGAACTGTCCCCGTTCTGGAATATGATGAGGACTGGATTATGGATTATGATGTCTCGACTGGAGGACTGATCATTCTGACGGTGGAAGAGAATGTGGATACGGTGGAAAGGAGTTGTGATGCGCTGGTCAGATTTGCCGATGTGGAGCGTACATTGAAGATTACGCAGCTGGCTGCAGAACAACAAGGAGAGAAGCCGGGCTCCGGTCTGTTCAAAATAACCATAGAAGATGTGGGCGAGGCCTCGGTGACAGTTTCCGTAGAACCTGAGGATATGGAGTCTACATATCTTATAATGGCGATAGAAAAGAAGGATTGGGAATCCATGGGCGGTGGCGAGGCCGTTTTTGAGTATGTCGCTCAGGAATATATATCGACAGCCGCTGAATGGGGCTATTCCCTGCCGGAGTTTCTTGCCGATATGCAGATACTGTCTGTAGGCAATGTGAAAAACAAGGTTATTGAGCTTCTTGTCCCTTCTTCAGATCATATTCTTTTCTGTGCAGGTATGAATAACGCATGTGAGCGGACAAGTGAGATTTCATACGAGGAGTTCAGAACAAAAGATGTTGAGTGGAAGGATGTAGGTTTCACAATAGTTTTTGAAGGCGAGAAAATAAGCGGCAGCATGACAGTTACACCAACGGACATGGAGCAGCGATACTATTACAATCTTCTTAAGCAGTCTGTCATAGACTCGTATGACAGGACTCTGGAGGAAGAGGTTCAGGAGTTCCTGATCGGGCAGATAGAGTTTTTTATCGGGTATATGTCCACAGAGGAGATTCTGTCAGAGTTATGTGATAGAGGGGAGCAGGTTCTAAGTCTTGACGGCAAGGTTGAGGCGGAGACGGAGTACTGCGGTTTCGCCTTTTCCGTATCGGAGTCCGGGTATATCAATTCCAATATGGTGAGAGAGTATTATGTGACAGGTGTCCCGGATCCCTCGGACAACGTTATAAGGCTGGATGTACCTATCAAGTCGGATACAGAGGCTTCATGGGCAACTCAAGTCTCAAATTCCGATCCATATACGGTGGTGGTATTTCCCGCATCGGATGTTTCCGGTATGGACGAGGACGAGATAGTGGATTATATACTGGATTCGGGCAGATATGATATAGAAATATACAACGGCGCAACATCCCAGGAACTGAAAGGTCTGACATCCGGTACCGAATATTATGCTGTGGCATTTGGTGTGGAGGGTATGTATCCTACAACAGCCGCGACAATAGTTCCTTTCTACACGACATCAAGTTCTGAGGGTTTTGCCGACCTGTCTATTGTGGTCGATGAAGTATCAGGTACTGATGTGTATTATACTGTAACCGGCACACCGGTCTCAGCCGCATATTTCCATGGTCTGGCACCTGCGGATTATACGTCGCAGGATGTTATAGATCTTGTAAAGGCCTATGCCGATGCTACTATGGGATGGGAGGTGATCTGTTTGATAGCATCTGATAATGGAACTACCTCCACCAGCCGTAATTTCATTTATAACACAGAAGGAGGTCAGGATTATCTGCAATCAGGGCAGAGTTGTAGGGTATACGCTTTTGGAGTGAACACCTTGGATATGAGTTATGATGAAAATGTGACATTCAGTGAGGTGTTTACTGTGGAATGAGAAGACTCTTTTTACGTTACCGGTCGACGGTAACCGGCTGATATCGGATTGAGAAAAGCCCCTGGAAGTCATATTGCACACTTTTAAGGGGCTTTTTTGTGTCCGATGGGCTTTCTTTTTGCATTTATGGATGCCGGGAATTGAAAACTTTAGTATATTTGATAGATAAAATATCGGTTTTATGGAAAAAATAGGCGCATCTGAATTGATAATCAACGGTGACGGCTCGGTGTTTCATCTTCATGTCCGTCCTGAGCATCTGGCAGACAAGGTCATATTGGTAGGAGACCCGGGTAGGGTGGACATGATTGGGGCGTATCTCTCGGATATCGAATCCTCCACTTCCTCCAGGGAGTTCCACAGCGTGACCGGAAGATACAAGGGCGTCAGAATGACCGTCCTTTCCACCGGTATAGGCTGTGACAATATAGACATCGTGATGAATGAGCTGGATGCCTTGGCCAACGTGGACTTCAATACGCGGGAAGTGCGTTCTCGGAAAAGAAGCCTGACCATATTGCGTATAGGTACGTGTGGGGTAATCCAGCCGGATATACCGATAGGCTCGTATATTTTCTCCAGGGTCTCGATAGGTTTTGACGGCCTTTTGAACTGGTATGGTGACAGGGATGCCGTGGTGGAGAAGGATATTGAGGAGGCTTTCCTGAAGCATGTGCAGTGGGACAGGTATCTTCCCACACCTTATTTTGTAAAGGCGTCAGAGCGTTTGGCAGATCTTTTTGCGGACAGTACCGTGCAGGGCATGACTGTCTCGGCTCCAGGCTTCTATGGCCCCCAGTGCCGTGTAGTACGCCTGCCGTTGGTCATGCCGGACCTGATGGAGAGGTTGGAGTCTTTCAGATTCGGGGATATGCGTATCACCAATTTTGAAATGGAGGGCTCAGCGATAGCTTCCCTGTCCCGCAAGTTGGGGCATGAAGGCGCGACTGTGTGTCTGGGTATCGCCCAGCGTTATGCCCAGAATGCGGATGCTGATTACAAGTCGCTGATGGGCGGCCTGATAGAACTGTGCCTGGACAAGCTGGCGCAATGACGGACGCAAGGCAACTGGACAGGGCCGAGCTGGACAATCTGCTGGCACTCCTGGAAGATAGGGACGAGGTGACTTTTGAGGTTGTCAGTGACAGGGTATTTGCCTTGGGCTGGAACGCGCTGGATTATTTCTTCCGGAATGTGTACAGGCAGACGGAGCCGTACAGACGTTCCTTTGTGCTGAAGCGGATATGTCAGATGTCATCGCTCTTGGCGTATAAGGAACTGTTGGACTTGATGCGCACAGGTCCGGATCTGTACGTGCCGGACGGGATGTATTTCCTGACCCGGATTATGGAGCCGGAACTGACACCGGATGCTTTCCGCGGTTGTTATGAGGATGTCGGAAACAGCCTGTTGTGTGAGCTGACGGACTCGATGACGGCTGTGGAGAGAGTTGAGATGCTCAACTACACCATGTACGACAAGTATGGTTTTGCGCTCAGTGCGCCGTCTGGGAAAGAGGATGAGCCGAACGTACTTCTGCCGCGCTTGTTGAAGAGGCGCAAGGGCGGGACAGTGGGACTGTCATGTGTCTATTTCCTTCTGGCATCCTATGCCGGACTGCCAGTGTATCCTGTATTTCCGAAGTCTCCCGGGTATTTCGTCACTTGGATGGAGCAGGGCCGTTCCTTATTCACTATCGATGTAGGCAATCATGGGCGGATATCCGAACCCGTCCCACGAAGTGTCTGGAAAGATACTCCGCTCATGGGGACGGGCCAGACCATACTTTACATTTACGCGGCTGCCCTGAAACGTTTCAGCCCGGCCAACAGTACCCGTCTGACGGATATTCTGCTGACACGGGCTTTAGACGTGCTTAGAGTCTGATACAGACTGCTATTCCATGAGTTTCTTGTACTTGAACCGCTTGGGCTCGTCCGTGCCCAGTCTCTTGCGGCGGTTCTCCTCGTACTCGGAGTAGGAGCCCTCGAAGAAATATACCTGGGAGTCGCCCTCGAATGCGAGGATGTGGGTCGCGATGCGGTCCAGGAACCAGCGGTCGTGGGAGATGACCACGGCACAGCCCGCGAAGTTCTCGATACCCTCCTCCAGGGCGCGGATGGTGTTCACGTCCACGTCGTTGGTCGGCTCGTCGAGCAGGAGGACGTTGCCCTCGTCCTTGAGGGTCAGTGCCAGGTGGAGGCGGTTGCGCTCACCGCCGGAGAGCACACCGCAGAGCTTCTCCTGGTCGGCTCCGGTGAAATTGAACCTGGACACGTAGGCCCTTGCGTTGATGTCCCTGTTGCCGAGACGGATGAACTCGGAGTTCTCGGAGATGGTCTCGTATACGGTCTTGTCCGGGTCTATGCTCTTGTGCTGCTGGTCCACGTAGGCGAGCTTGACGGTCTCGCCGATGGTGATGGAGCCGGAGTCAGGCTGCTCAATGCCCATGATAAGGCGGAAGAGAGTGGTCTTGCCCGCTCCGTTGGGGCCGATGACACCGACGATGCCGGCGGGAGGCAGGGCAAATGTCAGGTGCTCGAACAGGAGCTTGTCGCCGTAGGCCTTGGACACGTCGTTGAACTCTATTACTCTGTTGCCTAAGCGGGGACCGTTGGGGATGTATATTTCGAGGGCAGCCTCCTTGGCCTTGCCGTCCTGGCTGGCCAGTTTCTCGTATGCGCCCAGACGGGCCTTGGACTTGGCCTGACGGGCCTTCGGGGCCATGCGCACCCACTCCAGCTCGCGCTCGAGGGTCTTGCGCCGCTTGCTCTCCTGCTTCTCCTCCATCTCCAGACGCTTGCTCTTCTGCTCCAGCCATGAGGAATAATTGCCCTTCCAGGGAATGCCCTCGCCGCGGTCCAGTTCCAATATCCAGCCGGCTACATTGTCCAGGAAGTAGCGGTCGTGGGTGACGGCGATGACGGTGCCCTTGTACTGGCGCAGGTGGGCCTCCAGCCACTGGATACTCTCGGTGTCGAGGTGGTTGGTGGGCTCGTCGAGCAGCAGCACGTCTGGCTGGCGCAGCAGCAGGCGGCACAGGGCCACGCGGCGGCGCTCACCTCCGCTGAGGGTCGCTATCCTGGCCTCGGAAGGCGGACACTGCAGGGCATCCATCGCCCTTTCCAGCTTGGAGTCCAGCTCCCAGCCGTCGCAGTGCTCTATCTTCTCGGTCAGCTCGCCCTGTCTCTCTATGAGGGCGTTCATCTCGTCGTCCGACATGGGCTCGGCAAATTTCATGTTGATCTCCTCGTATTCCCTCAACAGGTCGGCCACCTCCTGAACTCCTTCCTTGACCACCTCGATGACGGTCTTGTCCGGGTCCATCTGAGGCTCCTGCTCCAGATATCCCACCGAGTAGCCCGGTGCCCAGACCACCTCGCCCTGGTAGGATTTCTCCACGCCGGCGATGATCTTCATAAGGGTGGACTTTCCCGAGCCGTTGAGACCGATGATGCCGATTTTCGCCCCGTAGAAGAAAGACAGGTAGATGTCCTTCAGAATTACCTTGTTGCTGTTGGGCAGGACCTTGCCCACGCCGTTCATTGAAAAGATGATTTTCTCGTCTGCCATATTTCTGTCGCTTTGTTTCTAGATTTGAAAAGTGCGGCAAGATAGGACTTTTTTCTCAAATAACATCATTTCCGCCCGAAGCCCTGGGGCACAGCCGTAAAATTGGTAAGAATATCTGTGTTTTCTGTCTGTCGGAAAGCTGGATTTTGAGTATTTTTGCAGCAAATTTGTGAGTATGCTAAGGAAGATCAGAATAACCCTCGCACTGATATTTTTCGTGTGCGTGACTTTATTGTTTCTCGACTTTACCGGGACACTTCACGCCTGGCTCGGATGGATGGCCAAGATCCAGTTCTTTCCGGCCGTCCTGGCCCTCAATGCCGGGGTCATTATCGCATTAGTGCTGCTGACTCTGATATTCGGCAGGGTGTACTGCTCCGTCATCTGTCCGCTCGGAGTGATGCAGGATGTGTTTGCCTGGCTGGGCAAAAAACAGAAAAAGAACCGCTACACTTATTCCAAGGCCAAGAGCTGGCTGCGTTACGGGATGCTTGGGCTCTTCATCATCGCCCTGATCGCGGGTGTGGGCTCGTTCGTGGCCCTGCTGGAGCCTTACAGTGCCTACGGACGCATTGCCTCCAACATTTTCGCCCCGGTGTACGGCTGGATCAACAACCTGTTTGCGCTCATAGCCGAGAGGGCTGACAGCTACGCCTTCTATTCCACGGATGTATGGCTCAAGAGTCTGCCGACGTTCATCATCGCCGCAGTGATGCTGGTGCTGATTGCCGTGCTGGCATGGAGGAACGGCCGTACCTGGTGCAACACAATATGTCCGGTGGGTACCTTCCTGAGCTTCCTGGCCCGTTTCTCGTGGCTCAAGCCAGTAATTGACACAGACAAGTGCATCAGCTGCCGCAAGTGCGAGCGCAACTGCAAGGCTTCCTGCATAGACATCGCAAACCACAAGATAGACTACAGCCGCTGCGTGACCTGCATGGACTGCATCGGCAACTGTCCCAAGGACGCCATCTCATATATTCATCCTAAGAAAGCCGCTGCTCCGGCAGTGAGTGGAGGACAGGCTGAAGCGGCATCCGGCGCTGACAGAAAAGCCGACAAGGCCGAGAGCGTCGACACTGCCCGCAGGGGGTTCCTTACGGCCTCCCTGATGGCAGCTACAGCCGTGACGGTCAAGGCTCAGGAGAAGAAAGTCGACGGCGGTCTGGCCGTGATCGAGGATAAGGTCATTCCCGACCGGATTACTCCGCTGGTGCCTCCCGGAGCGGTGAGTCTCAGGCATTTTGCCCAGCACTGTACCGGATGTCAGCTCTGCGTTTCGGTGTGTCCCAACGGAGTGCTGCGTCCAGCCACGGACCTGATGCGCATGATGCAGCCGGAAATGTCCTACGAGAGGGGTTACTGCCGTCCGGAGTGTACGAAATGCTCGGAGGTCTGCCCCGCCGGAGCCATACGCCCGATTGACAAGGCCGAGAAGTCCTCGACCCAGATCGGCCATGCGGAGTGGGTGATGCACAACTGTATCCCGGTGAGGGACGGCCAGGAGTGCGGCAACTGCGCAAGGCATTGTCCTACCGGAGCCATACAGATGGTGCCGCTCAAGGGACATCACCGTCACAGAGGCGGTCGCGAGGAGGGCAATGACGGCAAGAACCTTATGATACCGGCCGTCAATACCGAGAGGTGCATAGGCTGCGGAGCCTGCGAGAATCTCTGTCCGGCCCGGCCTTTCAGCGCCATCTATGTGGTGGGGCATGAGGTTCACAGGACCGTCTGACAACCGAAAGTAAATACAGCAGATATGGAAAAGAAAAATGACATTTCCCGCCGCGAGTTTCTGAAAACGGCGGGAGCGGCGGGAGTTTTGTCCCTTGGATTGGCGGCCTGCGGAGACGGCAGGACTGCCGGCTCTGCCTCCGGAAATCAGGCGGTGCCGTCCGGAGGAATGACGTACAGGACCAATCCTACTACTGGCGACAAAGTCTCCCTGCTCGGCTACGGCTGCATGCGCTGGCCCTCGGTCGGGGGCAGGAGCGCCCGGGAGGGCAATGAGGAGATAGACCAGGAGATGGTCAACCGCCTGGTGGATTTCGCTATAGAGCACGGAGTCAATTATTTCGACACGTCTCCGGCCTATTGCCGCGGTACGTCCGAGCGTGCGACTGGCATTGCCCTGAGCCGTCATCCGAGGGAGAAGTATCTGATTGCCACGAAACTGTCCAACTTCGCCCCCTCGACCTGGACCCGGGAGGGAGCCATAGCCATGTACCGCAACTCCATGAAGGAACTGCGGGTGGACTATCTGGACTACTACCTGCTCCACGGCATAGGCATGGGAGGCGGCATGGAGGAGATGATGGCCCGCTATTTCGACAACGGCATCATCGATTTCCTGATGGAAGAGAGAAAGGCCGGGCGCATCCGCAATCTCGGTTTTTCCTACCACGGGGACGTGAAGTGTTTCGACTGGCTCTTGGAGCGGCACGATGTATACAAGTGGGATTTCGTGCAGATCCAGCTCAACTATCTCGACTGGAAGTACGCCAAGCAGATCAATCCCCGCAACACCGATGCCGAGTACCTTTACAATGCCCTGGCCGAGAGGGGAATACCGACTATTATCATGGAGCCGCTCCTGGGCGGCCGCCTCTCCAACGTGCCGGACAATATCGTGGCCCAGTTCAAGGAGCGTGACCCGCAGAGCAGCGTGGCCTCGTGGGCATTCCGCTTCGCCGGCAGCTTGCCCGGAGTGCTGACCGTCCTGAGCGGCATGACCCGGATGGAGCACCTGCAGGACAACCTCCGGACCTATTGCCCCCTCAATCCCCTGACTGACGAGGAGTTCCAGTTCCTGCAGGACACCGCCACGAGGATGATGCAGTTCGACACCATCCCCTGCAACGACTGCAAGTACTGCATGCCGTGCCCCTACGGTCTGGATATCCCCGCGATACTCCTGCATTACAACAAATGCCTCAATGAGGGCAACATCCCTGAGTCCTCCACCGACCCGGAGTACCGCAAGGCCCGCCGCGCCTATCTCGTGGGATACGACCGGAGTGTACCCAGGCTGCGTCAGGCATCCCACTGCATCGGCTGCGGCCAGTGCAGCCCCCATTGCCCCCAGCGTATCGACATCCCCGCTGAGTTGCACAGAATCGACGCTTACGTCGAGCGCCTTAGGCAGAATACCCTGTAGAAGATGTCCTCCGCATTCCGGTTTGCGGTTATGGCGGAATTCACTACCTTTGTTCTGTAGCAATTTCAAAAGTGCAGACAGACAATGGATGAATTCCGCCTTAAAGTATTTGTAACGGCCGCCAAGGCTCTCAGCTTTTCCAAGTGCGCGGCAGCCCTGAATATCACCCAGCCG
>ERZ780212.1889-NODE-1889-length-14806-cov-4.386143_pt1 | contig 14806 bp, 11 predicted proteins | sample MGYA00511364_ERZ780212 | MGnify/ENA primary metagenome ERZ780212 (study PRJEB29588, sample SAMEA2147991) | human gut metagenome | biome: human gut; feature: human-associated habitat; material: faeces | place: Denmark | collected 2008/2010 ...
CTTTAGCCTTGCGGAAGCCAACGAGTGTCCGTTTGGTAATGCTTTTCGCCATCGGCGTCTTGCATACCACGAAGATGTTTTCGGCAACGGCCTTATCCCATACCGCCTGCTGTTCTTCGAGCGTGTCGGCAGAGATGGTGCTGTCTTTCAGCCGGGAACGGTAAATGCCGTAAGCCATATAAAGCGGATACAAACCCGATTTGGAATTGATTTCAAGGATACGGCTGTCAGGAGTGAACACTTCTTCCGTCACTTTGCCGAGGTCGATGAAGCGCGGCTCGTCAATGGTATGCTCATAATCTTTGTCAAAGAAACAGTAGCCTCCTAAACAGTCGCCGAGGTGCATGTTCACCACACGCCACGGAGTAAGCACCGTTTCCTTGTCGGGATTGCGGAACGTACTGAAGATGTCCGTGATGCGCCCGATGCGTTCTTCCACACTCAGTTTGTCAGCGGCTTTCGCCATCGCACGGATGCGCTTGCCTGCGGCACGGAAGATGTCCGGGTCGTAGTATTTCTTGAAGGCGTTGAACTTCTGCTTGCTCACCCCTTTGGGCATGAACTCCTCCCATGAGCGCGGGTCTATCTTCTCGGCGAAGTTGTCAATGGTGATTTCATCGTCCTCGTCGTCAAGCTCCGCACCGTAGATGAGCAGGGGCATACGGATGGAGATGCCGCGGAGGATGGAGATTGCCGCCTCGCGGTTCTTCGTTTTCTTTTTCAGTTCCTCCAGCCTGCGTTTTTCCTCCTCGGTCAGTTCCTTCTTGGGCTTTTTCTCCAGCTTCTCCTTTTCCTCGTATTCCTCGTTATTCAACCCTTGGTTGTTGATGTCCACCTGATTGGTCTTGGGCATAGCTTTGGTCTGACCGATGATTTTCTTCAGGTCGTCGAACTCCTGCAATTCCAAATCATCCAGTTTCAGCAGCTCGTCATTGTACAGGCTGTTGTCCTCGAATCCGTTGCGCACCACGCGTTCCACATAGACCTTCTTCAACTGCTCCAACATACGCGGTACGTCGAACTTGTCCATGCGCGAGCCTTCGATGGAAATGACCGGGCAGAAGTTGAGGAAGTCGCCCATCGTCTTGCGGTCGTCCTGCGAGGTCTTTCCTGCCTTGGCAGAAATCTTGGCGGTCTCGGCAAGCACTTTCAGCGTGCGGTCGGGCGCGAAGTCAAACACGTAGCACTGCTCTTTCACCCGTCCGTTGATAGTGGCAGGTGTCTGCACGCGGAAGATGGTCTGCATATAGCTGGAAGCAGCCGTGTTATATGAACCTGAGAGCATGAACACGGCAGTCCACGCCGGAACGCTCACGCCCGTGGTCAGGCGTCCGCAGGACAGGGTGATGGTGCGCGTCTGGTCCGGGTCTTTCCCGATAGCCTCATTTACCATCTCAAGCGCACCACGGTTTTCCTCGTCCTCATCGCCGTTGCCCGCTACATTGACAACATGGAAATGCTGGAACACGGGATGCCGCTGCAACAAGGCACTCAACGCCTTTGCCTCCTTCACGCCCGGCACCATCCACAGCGTATGGCGGAACACATTGCGGTATTCCTTGCTGGCGAAAGGATAACAACTTTCCTTGTCCTCTTTGGTAAGCAGGTTGAGAAAAGCGGAAACGTCACGCTCATGGATAAAGCTACCGTCTTTGTCCACACGGAAGAACTCGCGGAAATTGAAAGCCACATCCTCATCGACAAACTCTTTCAGTAAACGTCCGAGGTCGTAAGTGTAGATGTTCATGGCAGGCAATGCCGCATACGGGTTCGGGTCACCGAAGTGGTTCTTATCCCAGTCGTGTTTGGCACGCTGCTCCATCACATAATCCCATGTGTAGATTTCGTTCTCCTTGAAATCGTCCAGCAGGTTGAACGGCGTTCCAGACAATCGTAGGACTTTCGTATCGTCCTTGACCAATTCAGCCATCACCGCCTTGCCGAGTTCGGTCTGCGTGCCCTCGTGCGCCTCGTCAACAATGATTAAGTCCCAAGGTGTAGCGAATACCTCATTGTTCTTGTCGAAGTTGCCGCCAACGAGTTCCGACCCGCGCAAATCCTGCATGGAGGCGAAATAGACATAATGCAGTCCGTCTGCCTTTGCCCTGCGTTCAAGGCTTTCATGGCTCTCCCCGTTGTTCTTGGAGCCGTAAGCGAAGTTGTTGCGGTCATAGAATATCTTGCCGAAATCCTCGAACCATCCGCTGTCCACCACGGGGCGGTGGGTAAGGATGAGTGTGCGTTTGAAATCCATGTCCTTGACCACCTGTAGGGCGGAAAGGGTCTTGCCGAAACGCATCTTGGCGTTCCATAGCATCTGGTTGCCTTTCCTGAACTGCTTTTCCGTTTTCTCAATAGCCTCGCACTGTTCGGGACGGAACACGATGGGGCTGCGCCCGTGAGCCACTTCTCCCGGCGACAGGGAATCCTTACCCTCCTTGACGGCTGCAATGGCACGCTTTACGACATCAAGGCTGGTCATGAACCACTCGTTAGCTTTGTTCTCCTTGTCAAACACCTTCCTCTTCACGCCGGAACGCTCCAGCACGGCATGCACCTCCTTATCATTGAACGAGCGCAAGCCGCCACGGTTGTACAGTGTCAGTTCGGTATGCAACAGGTCGTAGCGTATGCCTGCGGTCTGTGTATATTGGTTAATGCGCTTCCTTGCCGCCTCGTTCAGCGGCTTGCTGTTCGGTGCCAGCCCGATGACGTTCTCATCGTCACAGGTAGCCTCGCCTATCTTCAGGCAACCTTCGTGTGCAGCATCGTTGATGCGGAACACGTATATCAGCTTCAGTTTAAGGGAAGAAAAGTATTTCATGGGCATTCACTTTAGGAGGTCGATGTATCGGATTCGCTTGCCTTTACGCCCGGTCTGCGGGTCTTTGCCGCGCCAGTCCTTTATAAGGCAGTAAGTGCCGTTGTGCCTGAAAATGTTGTCCGTGCGGCATCCCTCGCAAGCGGTCACAGTCCGCGTGGTTTCTCCGAAAAGGTCGGTAGACATTTCCACCCTGTCGTGGCAACTATTTGGCACGACACCTTTCAGTCCGTCCATCTGCCACACGTTCCAAGATATGATGTAGGCGATGTAGTTGACGGACTTCGCCAACGGGTCTTTGCCGAACTTGGCACGGTAGTATTCGACAAAAGAGGCAAGCATGGATTCACGGGCGATGAGCAGACTGTCGCCCTGCCATTCATAGGCATAAAGACTCTTGTAAACTTCCTGCGCGGCTTCCAGCCATTCACCGGAAGTCCCGGTATTTTCGCTGACAACACGCAGTTTGCGGTCAAGCAGTCCGATACGGTCAGAAAGCGGAATGACCGCGCCAGTGGTGTTGTCATAGCGGCTGACTATATAGGGTGCCTCGCCGCAGGTGATTTCAAGACGTGTGTCACGGACATAATCCTTCCATGTCTTTCCTTCGGGGAAAGAGATTCTTTCGGGATTCGCTTTCCAGCCGTGTGTGCCGCCCTCTGACGTGTATTCCGTATTGAACACGTCTTTCCTGCCAAACCATGCCTCGTCAATCAGGTTGTTCTGTGCGTTGCATACCCATGCAGGGGTGAACACCTCAGCCATGTCGCGGACACGCGCCGACTGGGTGTCCTTGTGCTTCAGGACACGGGGCATGATGACCTGACCGTTGGCACCCGTGATGAGTTCGGGCAATATCAGGTCATGGTAGCCATACCCTTCGCCGAGATGTTCATAGTCGGAAGTCGCCCAGAATATGTTGCACACGGCATCGCCCCTGCTCGTCGTATGGTCTTTGAGCAGGGTGGACAGCAATTCGGGGGAAGCCTGCAATACGCTGTTCTCCAATATGTCGGCTGTTTCAGGCACGTTGATACACTCATGTTAAAGTGTATCTCCTGTCGGGAGAGCATAATGCCTGATAATCAAGTTATTTATTTGTCACTTGTAAAACAACAGCTGTTTCAATGCTGCTTTAATGCTTGTCTGACGCATTTTTATGGAGTGCAAATTGCCCGTTTTTCACAAAAATGTGTAATTTTGCATCCGATAGTGTATCTCCCGACAGAAGCACCCCCATTATTCCTAAACAACTTTCGATTACAAGTCTTTCAGGATAAGAGAGTTCGCCTTGTCTATCACCGAACCGTCCAATGACGCGAGGTATATGCGCGTGGTCTCCTCCGAATCGTGTCCCATGCCCTCGCTGATTACAGAAATTGGTATGTTCTTGCTTTTGGCGATGCTTGCCCAAGAGTGCCTGCTCACGTACATGGTAAGCGGCGCGACAATGCCGCACAGCCGGGCAATTTCTTTCAGGTACTTGTTGATGCGGAACAGCGTACTTTTGTATTGGGTGCGGAGTTTTTTGGAAGGCAGTTTCAGGATAGGGAGCAGGTAATCACCGGAACATCCTGCGGCATATTTCGCCACGGTTTCCTCCATGCAGCTTTCCCACCTGATGTGGAGTTGCTGTCCGGTCTTGTGCCTGCGGTAACTCAATATGCCGTTCTTCAGGTCGGATTTCTTCAGATAAGCCATGTCGATGAACGACATGCCACGGGTGTAAAACGAAAAGAGGAACATATCCTTTGCCAGTTCCCAATGCGGCTTTCCCGTCAGGTCAAGTTCCTTGATGCGCCGGATGTCCTTCAGGGATATGGCGCGTTTCACGGTCTTGTCCATTCCCGTATAGACATGCCTGAAGGGATGTTTCTGTACGGTCAGCCCCTTTTCCACAGCACGGTTGTAGGTGGCGCGCAGGATACGCATATAGAAAGATACGGTATTCAGGGATGTACCATTTGTTTTCAGCCATGCCTCGTATTCCATTACCAAGTCCTCATCCATATCGTCCAACTGTATATCCTTGTTCCGCCTGAAACGCATGAAGCTGGACAAAGCGGACGCATAGGTTTCCGATGTGCGTTCCCTGTTCAGGCGTTTCAGTTGCCCAATGACGGAATCCATGAAATTAAAGAACGATTGCAGGCTTGTCTGTTTTCGATAACCGTCCACAATGGCATCTGCCGAACAGACACCTTTGAGCGTCAGGTCGCGGATAATGTTCTCCAACCGCAATACGTCACGGCTGATGTATTTTTGGATAATATGAAGATGGTGCTTCCTGTCCGCATCAGCTTGGGAGGGAGCCGTTACGGATGATGTTCCGGCGTTCCACTCGCTTTCATGCACATACAAGTCTGCCGTAATCTGGCGGACCGCGCGGTTGTGTATCACCTGATAATAGATGCTGCCCTCCTTGCCGTTTACGGAAGAAGGACGGAATTTCACTTTTACCGATGCCATTCACGTTACTTTTTGTTATTACCATTTATTCGTGTCACTTTCAATTTCTCCTGCATCAGACTGTCCGACAAGGTCTTTAATCCTTTGTCGTAGCCGTCAGCTTCCTGTCGTATCCAGTCAATGGTTTCTTCGTTGCGGTGGATGTCGAACACGTCATTCAGCCAAAGAATGTTGTTTGCATTGCAACCTCCCCACGAGCGGATGACACGGAACTTCAACGCATCGTCCGCATACTGACGCTTGGATTTCCAAAGCTCGATGTTGCCCCAGACGGAAAGGCTGCATACGATGCCCATGCCGACCAAAAGAGAAAATACCTTGTTGGACTTGATGTCGAATTGATGACGGTGGATATGCTCCTGTGGCTCGGTATCTCGTTCTTCCGAACTTAGGGCAAACGATTCCTTCAAAGCCCGTAACAGGTGTAGAATCCTGTTCGATGCGTAAACCTCCGCTTCAGCGAATTTGGTCAGCATGGCTTTTGTCTGTGCCTGATGCTCCCTTGCGGAACTGTCAAACAGCTCCTTTATGGGTGTCAAGTCCACCGCCGTAGGCTGTCCGCCAGATTGATTGTTGGTTACTTTTGGAGCGTTCTCCAACTTTCCGTTGATGCTCTTGAGGTCATTCTTGATGTCCTCAAAGAGCGAGTAAACTTCATTATTATCCATGTTTAAAATCTTATTTTACGCTGTTTCTTTTTCTTGTTCCTGCGTTTTAATTCTTCCTCGAAACGGTTTTCCTCAGCCTGTCCGTCCGCGTTGTCCGGCATGAAAAGACCAATCGAGCCGTTGTACAAATCATCGTTGCCCCTTGATTCAGGTTGAAACGTGGGGAGTTCTTCATGACGCGAGGGCGGTTGCATATTCATTCGCTCTGTGCGCCTATTACGTTCCAATGCTGCGTCAATCTTGGAAAAGCTGAACCGCCTGTCAATCTTGGAACCGCTGAACGAATAGCCGTTCATGGTGAAAACTACACCCTGTACCTCGTCCGACTTGCCCTTGTACTTGAACCGCATATCCACTCCTTGTTTCTTCAGATTAGCGGCAAGAATGTTCCAGTTTCCACACCTTGAAACCTCCGATTTAAGGATGGAGTAAAGCCCGTACTTGGTCTTGTCCGGCTCTTTCAGGCGGTGCTGCTTCACCCGTTCCTTGCCGTTGGCAAAGTACAGGTTATATTTCTTCGTCAATTCCTTGCAGATGCGTGCGCTGCGTATCCGCTCGTTGCGGTCACTGATTGTCCTGCCATTATTGGCAATACGGTTGAACGCTATATGCACGTGCGGACCTTGTCGAAGTGGCGCACGATAAGAACCTGACACCATACGCAACAACATCCGTTTCGGCAAGACGGATGCAACGGACGAGGAAATCATTGCCGCCGCCAAGAAAGCCTGTTGCCACGACTTCATCATGCGCTTGCCGCAGGGCTACGACACGATGGTGGGCGAAGCTACCGCCTCGCTCGACCCAGAAAATGAAGTGGAGGTGCAGAAAGCCATCGACTCTTTGATTAAAGGACGCACCGTCATTGCCATTGCCCACAGGCTCAAAACAATCAAGGATGCCGACCGGATAATCGTCTTGGACAATGAACAATACCCAAACGGAGCAATCCGTCCGCTAAGCGTAGGAATGCATACCGCCGAGAAAAAAGTTGACTCCGAAGTAGGTAATCAGCACACAGAGGAATGCGGCTGCGCTGTACCGGTGGAACGCCTTAGGGGCAGCAAGAAACCTCAGGGAACGGGAGTGCAGCGCGGCCGCATACACGATAATCGTAATCAGGGCCCACACCTCCTTTGGATCCCAGGCCCAGTAGCGCCCCCATGATACATTGGCCCATACCGCACCGATGACAGTACCGGTAACCAGCAGAAATAGCGCCGGATACAGCAGCAGTCTGCCTACATCCGCCAGGGATGAGGACGCTTCCTGCGCTTCAGGAGAAGAGCCGCGTCCGGCCCATATACCCATCACTCCGTTGAGGGCCAGCAGCCCAAGGAGAGAATAGGATATCATCATACAGGCCACATGGACAGAAAGCAGAGGTGAGGACAGTACCGGCATCAGCGACGTCATCCCAGGATCAGACTCTCCTATAGATGCTACCAGAAGTGCGAAACCGCACATCAGCATGGCGAAAGGCTGTATTACCGGTAGCTTTCGGAACAAAGCGAGGGACAGCACGCATGATGACCATGCTATCATCATCATGGTCTCGAATCCGTTGCTCATGGGCACGTGCCCAGAAGCCACCCATCTGAGTATCAACAGAAGGGTCAGATATAGAAAGAACACGCCCGTAAGTATCGCCGTGGGGCGCACGCTCCTGCTGCAGACTCTGCGCAGGGCCGGAGACGTCATACCTGCACAAGTCAGAACGAAAAGCAGAATCCCTGCGGTGAGGGCCGCCATCGCCGCAGGCTTGGGACGGTCAACGGTATTGTACAGCTGCTCCGCCTGCCATACGGTATTGGTGGGAAGATTGTCCGCTCCGCATTTTTCCTCCTGCCACATCCGTAGCTTCGCAAGCACTTCCGAAGCCCCGTCATAGTCCCCGAGAACCACATTTTCCCGCACCAGTCCCAACACCTTGCGGACAAAAAGCCATTCTCCGCTGTCCATGTCAAATGGAAGCGTATCCGTCGATGCGTACCACATCACTGTCCCATCCTCTCCGACGTATGGGAAAATCCTGATTATAGACCATGTAGCGGCCATACTCACCACCTGAAACAGTTCCTCCTCCGGATTCAGATCCGTCAGAGGCAGCCGTCCGCGGCCCTTCACCTCTATCATCGGTTCCCGTTTCCAGCTGTCGTAGTAGAACATCCAGCCGGAAAGCACCTGCTGCGGAGTGAGCCCCCTGTATGACTGGCGTCCGGTAAGTTTCATAGTGAATTCACGGGCGAGAGTCCGGACGGAGGTAACCCGGTCGTTGTAATAGACATACAGTTCTCCGAAATCCTCTGCAAGGTCTTTCGGAAGTGTCTTGGGAACATCTTCGCGGTCCGATGAGCAGGATGCCAGCAGAATTGCTCCGGCACAGACAGCTATCCCTTTAGAGACTCTCCTCAGTGCAGTACGGAAACTCCCCGAGGGATTGAAGAAATGCAGTATCATGCTTCCTATCAGTAAAATAAATCCGGTATAGGTCAATGCAATGCCCCAGGTGTCCCTGCTCACTGACAGAGTCGTCCCATGCAGATCGGTATCGTAGGACGCCTGGTAGAAACGGTATCCGCGGTGACGGCATATCCGGTTCATCGACACCTCCCGCTCCAGTTCCTGCCCGGCATCGTGTATGACGATAAGGCTGCGGTAATCCATAGGGGCGGTTGTCCCGCGGTAAAAGTCTATCTTAAATTCCTTCAGGGAGACATCGAATGGCAGTGCCTTGGTGCTCCCGTCATCACTATCAAATGTTCTTACAGTTTCTCCGTCCGCGCGCAGATGCAGGGTCCCCTTCTCCCCCACGAGAAATGTCATGAGCGCCCCCATGAGTATGAAGACAAATGACAGGTGCATGGCGCTGACCGCCAAGGGAAGAGTATGGCCGCAGCGTACCATGGCAACAGTGCATGCAGCCACGGCCAGCACCCACAGCAGGGCAAATACCGGCGAGCGGTATACATACTCAAAAACAACCCCGCTACCGCAGGATTTCTCCAGTACGGTAGCGAGGATCAGAATTGCAGTCAGGACTGCAGCTGCCCCGAATGCAGTGTATTTTACTATCTTGTCCAATTGCTTAGATGGCTTCAATGAATTTTACAACAGCATCGCGGTCCTCCTTGCTCAACTCGCGGAACTTCTCTACAGACTGGCGTGCGTGACTCTGCGCATTGCCGTGCCACATGATGGCCTCTACCACGTTACGGGCACGGGCATCGTGCAGGCGGTCGCTGTGTCCCGAACATATCAGGGACAGGCCTCTGCCCCAGAGAGGGGTCGTGCGGCACCATCCGCCGCGGATATCGTTCTGCATGAAAAGCTGGTGCTGGATCAAGTCGCTGTAAGGCCAGATAGTCTGGTTGGGATATTTCGGCAGCTCTGTATCTCCGCGGGCGAAAAAGTTATTGGGATCGTTGAACTCGTCCGGTCCGGTAGTCCATGAAGGACGGTGGCAGGTGGCACAGCCGATTTCGCGGAAAAGCTGACGGCCGCGCTGTACATCCTCGTCATCAAGGTTTCGTGCGGCAGGTACGGCCAGGCCGCGGTGCCAGATCATCAGGTCGGTATACTCTTCATCGCTCATTTCAACGGGAAGGTCCTGGGCCATCAGGAAATTGTAGATATCGGCCTCCACGTCACCGGTACGCCATCTGTCCTTGGCTTCGGGATACTTTGTCTCGAAGTTATCCAGGAAGGCATAGAAGCCGTTCTGAACATCGGGATCCTGGGAAGCGGTAGTGGCGTATGCAGCGGTCATATAGTGGTAGCGGCGGTCGCTGCGGGTAACATTGGTGATGTTCCAGATGGCATTGGCACCGGGACCATCCTGCAGAGCGCCGCGGGAGAGGGCGTAGGTAAAGCGGAATGGATGCTGCTCGCCATCACCCTGAACAGTGTTTGAATACTGCTTCACCCACTCGCCTCCGGAGAAAAATGCCGGATTGATAGGGATGCCCATCGCCTCTTCCTTTGCGTACTGGGCCTTCAGGGAATCGTCGGGGATAGCGTCCAGCAGACCTGTACCGTAGATTCCGATAGTGGTCTCAAGCCGCACGCCCACCTGGGAATGAGGGATGTCCTTGCCGCCGGACTGGATAGGCACGTAGAAAGCGCTCTCGGGTATGGTCACTTCCGGGTAGATGAGCTCGTATGTTTCCCCATCCGGAAACTTGTTGCCCCATTCGTCCACATATGTGAGCCACTGGATGGTTATCTGGTCCTCGTCCAGAGGGGCCTTGAAAGGCTCCACCGCCGCAGTCTGAGGCATACCGGTGAGGGAGGACAGATAAGCATCGTTGCTCTTGTCATAGACTACCAGCAGATAGCCGTTGCCCCAGTCGTCCCAGCGGTAGCGTTCCATGCGCTTGCCGTGACCGTATCCGGGGTGGCAGGCCTGACAGGAATTGCGGATGTAGAGCGGACCGAGACCGTCGAAAGGCTCGGCGGTCTGGGTATAGGAGCGCTCAAAGAAATACTCGCCGTATTTGAACCGGTCGGTGAGACCGGCTTTTTCTACGGCAGGAGCAGGGTCCTCAAATGCCGATGCAGATGAGTTGAATGTAGTTCCGAGAAGACCTCCGGCGTAGATCTCGGGATTAACATCAGGATCCGTTCCGTTGTTGTCCGGATCCTTGCCGTTGGGGTCTTCATGGCAGGCTGTCAAGGCAATGGCTGCGGCTGCCAGTAATGAAAGGTATCTGAATTTCATAGTCTGTTACTCTGCGTTGCGTACGGCATCCTTGGCCTGGCCGAGAACCTCATCGAGAGCCTTGCAGGCCTCGCTTGCCTCACCGGCCGAAGGGTCGTTGATATTGTTGACGAAAGGAGCTTTCATGGCCTGAATCTTGGCGAGAGCATTGTCTATAGCGGCCATCACCGCATCATCCACTGCCTTGTTGTGCTCTGCCAGGAAGCCGTGAAGGGAATTGGCCTCGTCACGGTTTCCCTCGATGCCGCCCATGTAGACGCTCTGGATGCTGATTATATTGTCATAGAAGTCCTGAATCGACTTATGGCTGTAGGGAGACTCGATGTAGTTGGGATCCTCTCCCGAATAAGGCTTGCCTATCTTCATGGTTCCCACCTCGTCGGCGATGGTCTTGCAGCCGTCGATAATAGCCTCCATAGCCGAGGTCATGCTGCTGTAGGAACTTCCGGGCTTGCCGGCATTGAGCATATTGTCTCCGTATGAGGAAGTACCGCCGTTGACAGTGTAAGGGAGCTCAAGCTGGTCAGCCACTTTTTCCAGACGCTCTGCAGCGACTCCGTCTTCACCGGCCCAGCCGAGTTCCATCTGCCAGCAGCGGTTGCGCAGGTCGCCTGCCACTGCAGCGGCATAGATGAGATGCAGCTCATTGATATCGGCTACATTCTTAGGACCGCCGTTCTCAAAAAGGATGTACTCGATGCCATGGAAACCCAGAACGGTGTTGCCGAGATTGTCACCGGCAAACTGATCGCCGCCCTCTCCGTTCATGGCATTGATCTGGTCAGTGTTGCTCAGGGCCATATTGAGGGCGTCCACATCGAGAGGCCATGAGTCGATATGAGGGTCCACTCCGAAATCCGTGGCCGGTCCGAAAAGGAAGGCCTCACTTTTTTCCCACCAGGCGCGGGCTTCAAGGAATTTCTCGCAGGTGGCCTCCAAGGTGGCCTGGGACTTGTCTTCCTTGAGCTGCTGCAGCAGAGTCTCCAGCTCGGCCGTTGATGTAGAAAGAGCCTCATAGGTAGGAATTACAGTTTCGTTGACAAAACGGTCTGCTATTTTGGCGAACTGCTCATCGTAGGGATTGGTGATGTCCGTCTCTCCTCCGTTCTGCTCACAGGATGCGGCGCTGGCAAACACCAATGCAGCGGCCGCGAAATAGATAAACTTTTTCATTTTCCCTTTACGTTATTTGTTTGTTAATGTATCTGCTATTTGAAAAATCCGGCGTAGGCTATGCCTATCGAAACCGACGGCTCGTCAATATACTGGCTCTTCAGGAAGCGGTGGGAATATTCAGCCTTTATGACGATCTCGTCGATAGGATAATAGTTGATACCCATAGCGATACGATGCTTGTCCGTCCACGGATAATCTGTAGTGGCCGGAGCCGGGATATAGGAATCATAATACTCGTACCGCCCGAAGACATAGAATTTCTGTTTTCCGGAAAGCTTGTTCACAACAGAGAAAATGTCGTAACCGGCCTCTACCCCGCCTGCCATTGCGGCCTGCCCCACAAGAGTATGCTTGTAGGGAGACTCCGTACTGTTCATGGACGAACTGTTCCAGGCGCCTATCAGCTGTGCGTCCTTAAGATATCCGTAATCGTAATTGCCCCTGACTACAAGTCCGTGTCCCTGATACTCGAAATCGAAGGCTCCTATCATCACCGTGCCCTTTACTCCGGCATAGCGGGAACGCTCCTCAGTCACTATATCATTGTTGAAACTGTTGCCGATATAACCGCTCAGGCTCATCCGCAGACCCTTTACCGAGTAATTGTCCACTCTGAACGCTCCGGCAAGATGATTTGCGGGCTTGAACTCGTAGGGTGAGGCCGAGCCTCCGTGGACCCATTCTGAATTACTGAAAAACACTGAGTTAAGTCCCGACAGCAGCTGAACCTCATACCTCCAGTCCCCTGCGCGGCCCCACAGGCTGATACCGGTTTCGTGCCAGGTGCAAGGAATGATGGTGTTCTCGCCCTCGGGACGATAAGCTGTGAAAAACTCCGTCGGCAGATGCTTGTTATTGGTCGCACCGACCGGCACCACGATATGTCCCATTCTCAGATTGAGTTCCGGCATGAACTCCTTCTGTATCCAGAACTGCTCCAGAGCCACCTCCCCTCCTCTCTCTATCTCCCTCTCGAACTCACCGGCTTCCTCGTTCTCCATCTCCACTGCAGCCTCTACACCCCCATGCTCGAATTCAATCTCAGTTCCCAATGTCCATCCTTTGCCGAAATCATAGCCCAGCATAATTACCACGTGCGGCAGATCAAAGCGTGCATGACCCTTCGAATCGCGGTAACTGTCAGGGAACTGATATCGGAAAACATTGTCACTGTAGAAATTATATGTTCCCACGGCCTCACCGTAGCCACCTACTGTCAGACGGGAAAATGCCTTGGTCCACTTGCTTTCCTGCCTTGCAGACGTATCCGCCGCTGCGTATGCTTCGGCCAAGACTTGCGGCGCCCACATACCTGCGGCAGTCAAGACTGTGATTGTCAGAACTATTGTCCTTAATTTCATACTTATTGCCTTTGCAGAATTTACGGCTGCAAAGGTACCGCCGGCCGCTCAGGCAGACAATCACAACAAGTTGGTATTTCCGCATCAAAACCTAACTATTTTTTGCAGCAGCGGCAGTATACAAGAAAACCTCTCACATTGCTGCAAGAGGGTATATCTGTATCTTATTTCTTGAACAAATCCGAATGAGTGCCAGTACGGACAAGTTCAAGTATCTGCAATTCGTTGTTGTCGGTCTTTCTGTATATCAACAGCCAGTCCGGTTTGATGTGGCATTCCCGATAGCCGATATAATCCCCTTGCAGTGCATGGTCCTTGTTCTCAATCGGCAAGGGAATGTCATTCGCCAGTTTCAGAACAATGTCATTTAGTTCTGCTTCCGGAAGATGCCTGCGTCTTGCCAGCTTTACATCTTTCTTGTACTGGCTGGAGAGGATGATTTTACGTTTCATTTGATTGCTTCGAGATATTCCTCGAATGTATTGCACACTATTCCCTTGCCATCCTCCAGCTCCTGCATGGCTTTCCTTGTTGTCTCATTGGGAATCTCGTCTATAACTCCCAGATATCTCAGATAAGCGACAAGGCCCTTTCCTGCCTTTGTCCTCTCGTTCACCGTAATTGTGTAAGTTGCCATATCGTCCTCCGTTTAATTGTTCTATGCAAATATAGTCTTTTTTATCTGGAGATGAACAATCTTGCTTTAAATGGATGCCCATAATATTACGGCTTCGCCTTTCAGATAAAGGAAGTATATGGCTCTGTCTCCTACCTTGTCTGGTATCCAAACCATACTCATGCCTGTCATATCTGGCCGACCTAATCTCTCAGCTTTCTGCTCTCACGCTCCTCAAAGTAAGGCAGATAAAGAACCTCGGTATACCTGTCCTCCTCATCATCACAGATATAGGCTGTGTCAGACCTCTGTATCCGGAGAATCATCGGTATCTCTATCGTTGTTGCCAACATCATGAACCGATATTTCTATTTAATTGACTTATATATAATTGGATATTCCTAACTGAATTTTCCTCTTACCTGAATGTTTTCCTGCCTTTATCTATACCTATTTATGAGCCTGTCCATATATGGGAAATAGCCTCATATTATCTGCAAAACGATTTAATTTATTGATATTAAACACATTGTAGACTGACAGTTTTTTAAAGGGTATATATAAAGAGTATTCAAAATTGTTGTCAGCCATTATATGGATGCATTCATTGCGAACACATCATTTAAAATATCCCCGTCTGATTTCTCTATTTTTGACCCTGTACTATGCGTCGTAGGTCGCTTCGCTTGCCAAGTCCCGTTCTTCTCCACAACCCGGACGGCAATACCGGAGGCCTGAACGCGGAGGTATTCGCCCTCCGGGTTATCTTCTCGGGGGACTTGCCAAGTGAAGCGGGGCTTATGATGCCATTTCATAGAAGAATGGGGAAAAATTCATTTCTAATACAAATAATAGGATAAAACGCAGAATAAAGCAAATTTGAGCATTCTCGCTGACAATCAGAGAGTTTGACTTTGGACGGAACAAATTGGCATAAGGTCGGGAAAACGGATTTAGGCAGATTGCAGAAATAGA
>ERZ780212.1893-NODE-1893-length-14777-cov-2.397840_pt1 | contig 14777 bp, 7 predicted proteins | sample MGYA00511364_ERZ780212 | MGnify/ENA primary metagenome ERZ780212 (study PRJEB29588, sample SAMEA2147991) | human gut metagenome | biome: human gut; feature: human-associated habitat; material: faeces | place: Denmark | collected 2008/2010 ...
ATCTTTCTTATAGCCGCCATGTATTCTGCATTTGCGTCATTTGATCCTGACTTTCCTCTTGATCCTGTGAACTTGTTAAATACCATTCCTTCACCGAAGATAGCCGCATTCTTCTTGTCAAATGCTGACTCAAATGTAGGATCAAAGCCCGCAGATACATCCGATGACAGCATTCTTGACGATGCAAGACATCTTCTGAGTGAGATCTCTGAGAAGCCACCCATGGCGTTCATGATCTCAGCTACAGTATTCTCAAAGAAGTGTGACTGCATTCCTGTTGCTCCAACACTTCCTATCTCCTCCTTGTCAGTGAGCAGACAGCAGGTCGTCTTCTCCGGATCGTCAGCCTCAAGCATGGCGACAAGGGATGTGTATGCACACACTCTGTCGTCCTGGCCATATGCCATGATCATACTCTCGTCTATACCGCAGTTTCTTGCCTTTCCTGCAGGAACGATCTCGAGCTCTGCTGATAGGAAATCCTCCTCCTTCATATCGTACTTCTTCTCAAGGAGCGCAAGTACAGCTTCCTTTACAGCCTCCTTCTCCTTGCCCTCAAGCGGTCTGCTTGCAAACAGTATGTCAAGCTGCTCTCCCTCTATCACTGAATCCGCTCTCTTCTTGAGCTGCTCCTGAGAGAGATGTATGAGAAGATCTGTAACACAGAATACCGGATCATTCTTGTCCTCTCCTATGTTCACTGTCATAACGTCACCATTTGTCTTTGCAACAACACCGTGTATGGCAAGTGGGAGTGTTACCCACTGATACTTCTTGATTCCGCCGTAATAGTGAGTGTCGAGATATGCAAATCCACCCTTCTCATAAAGCGGATTCTGCTTCACATCCATTCGAGGGGAATCAATGTGTGCACCGAGTATGTTCATGCCCTTCTCAAGCTTCTTCTTTCCTATATTGAACATGGCGACCGTCTTGTTCATCCACACGGCATACACTTTATCTCCAGCTGCAAGGCTCTCCTTGTTCTTAATGATCTTCTTCAGATCTCTGTAGCCGTGATCCTCTGCCTGTCTGACGATCTCTTTAACGCATTCTCTCTCTGTCTTGCCATTGTCAAGGAATTCCCTGTAGTCCTTACACAGGCTCTCCAGCTCCTTTATCTCATCCTTCTTGTATTTGTTCCACGCATTTTTCTGTGCCATTTTCATTGCCTCCTGTTAATAACTGTACACATCAGTGTCTATATTCCACGCACTCCTGCGCATAGTAATACTGCGTAGGATAACGAGTATAGCTCCCATTATTATAAAGAAAATAATATATACTGCATATGACGGGATCATTGTAAACTTGAAAACAAGATATCCTGCCACACACAAAACAATTGCTATAACAATTGCAATAGCCATATTAAAGAATGCATTCAGATTGCCTCTGAGCGCACCGTATTCATCCTCCCAGTCAAGCTTCGGATGTGTTGAATCGAGAAGCACACCTGTGTATGTGCAAATGCCCGAGCCGAGGATTCCCAGCACAACATAATACACACTGTCTATAACACTACACTCCATATATATACAGAGGATAACCGTGGTAACCGCGATCGTCACTCCGCTGAACAGCATGCTAACCCAGACCTTTGCGCGGATCTGGAGATCATATGTCATCGGGATGTGCTTTATAAATGATATATGGCTTCCCTCTCTGGTGAACGCCGTGGATGCGATACTGTTCATCGCTGTTGCAAAGAATGCCAGGGCGATGACCGCAACCAGCATGACCATGTCAGCTAGGAAAAGCCCTCTTCCAAATGTGTCTCTGAATGCCCTGATCGAATCCGCAGTTGCAGGTATATTGAACAATGCCACAACGAGTATCGGCCATATCAGGTTGACCACAACGCAATACTTCCTGTATGCCGGAGTCCTCACCAGTGTCTTTATCTCCTTTGCCATATATGATCTGAACGGTGTCTTTATGGCAAAGTTCTGCAGCCCGACAACTTCCTTCTGGCGGCGTCCTGACCTTCCGGTGGATGACACAAGGTATACGCCCCTGAGGTACAGCAGATTTCCAAGGAAAAACAGAAGTGCCACACAGGCAGCGTTCACAAGCACAAAGAGCAACATATACACGATGTTGTTACTGCCCAATGCCTTCAGGAACAGCGGAACCGTGAAAAATATATTGTTCATTACCTTTATGAATATATTGTCACCATTTTTAAGGCTGTCTATGTAATTATTTATATTCACAGAGTCCATCTGTGCAAATGACCATATGAAAAGGCCTGCAAACACTACAACCGCAAGTCCCACCATGAAATCCACATTTCTGAGCAGTTTGAGTCTGCTGAAAAACGCCATGACTATCAGTGCAAATATACCACAGTACACCAGCGGCAGAACCGGAAGTAAAAATACACCAAGTAATGAGGTTATCACGGATACCGGTTTTATCTCTGCGGCTACAAAGTAACCGATAAATCCACAGAAGAGAACCATAAACTCCATGACGCTCTCGGCAAAATATGCGTGTGTAAACTTGGCGGCCACAAGCTCTGCCGGTTTCACAGGCAGCGGCAGTAAATGATCAAGATCAGATGAAAAATAAAGCAGATTGAATATGACCATTATACTGAATAGAACGCCGAACACCGACATGAGCTGGATAACGAGGTTGAGTCCCTCTGTACAGCCTCCCGCCTCCATGAGTGCGGCAGTCATTATGTAAACTATAAATCCCACAACGATACAGCACGGGATCATGATACAGCACATGGCGATGATTCCCATGACCTTATATGCCTTTGCCTTGTCCCCGTGCTCCGGCATCTCCATATCATTATTCCTGCTTATCATACTAAGCAATATCCTAAAATTCTTCATGCGTCATCTCCACAAATATCTCTTCAAGAGATTTGTTCCTGTGCTGTGTCTCAAGCTCATCCAGAGTTCCCTGGTATATATCCTTTCCCTTTCTTATCATGATTATCTTGTCGCAGAGCTTCTCTGCAACCTCGAGAACATGTGTTGAAAAGAATACACAGTTTCCTGCGTCGGCATGTTCACGCATCATCTTCTTGAGCTCATATGCCGCATTCGGATCAAGTCCCGTCATAGGCTCGTCGAGTATCCATACAGGTGGATTGTGCACAAGCGCAGCTATGACCATCATCTTCTGGCGCATACCGTGGGAATAGCTGACCATCTGTCTGTTCAGGCTGTCCTCCATACCAAAGCGCTCAGCCATCTGCTCTATCCTCTGCTTTCTCTCGGTGGTCGATACTCCATATATATCAGCGATGAAATTGACATACTCAAGTCCCGTAAGTCTGAGAAATATATCAGGATTGTCGGCTATATAACCCATGGACTGCTTGGCCTCCATCGGCTTTTCTCTCATATCGAAACCATTTATCTTTACTCTGCCCTCCGTCGGCATAAGTATACCTGTCAGCATCTTGATGGTAGTTGTCTTACCCGCACCATTCTGTCCAACAAATCCTACTATCTCACCCTTGTGTATATGGAAACTGAGATCATCAACTGATACAATGTCTCCGCCATACACCTTCTTAAGATTCTCCGCTATTATCATGCGCATGTCCTTTCATCACTATATCGTTTTTGCATACCCAGTCTTATTATATCAATTCAGCGTACGGTTTACAAGTTTACCGTTGTATCAAGACAGAATGAATATATGACCTTCTCCTTAACCTTCATGCCGGTGAGCTGTTCAAGCACATCGGCGTATTTGTCGAGCTGGACATGGTATCTCTTAACCAGCTCCGACGCATCCTTTACGCTGTCTGTCTTGTAATCCAGAAGAACTATGCCGCCATCCTCCTCGAAGTAGGCATCTATGATTCCCTGTACAACTATCGTCTCGTCTCCGCAGTCCTTAAGTGAGCTCATTATTTCTCCGGGCTCCATCATCATGTAGAACTGTCTCTCACGGTACAGTCTGTCCGACTTGCCCGCAGCCGCCATGCGCTGTCCTATCTCACTGTGTATCATCTTATATATCTTCTTTGGTCTTATCCGCTCTCTGTACAGCTCATCAAATAACCCAAGCTCAAACACTCTGTCGACATCCTTCTCCGCATCCGCAACAGTTTTCCCTGAGAAGTCTGCAAGCTCCATGATCTTGTGATAAATGTTTCCTATCTCATTTCCATGGACTATCCTCTCCTCACTCATGAATGCTGGGATTGGGACCTCACTTCTGGCACTGTACTCCCTGCTGGTTAGGATATCCGGTGTAATGGCATCCTCACCGTGCGCCTGAAGTCTTTTTATCTCGGTTATGGACATCTTGCTCTTAAGCCCCGAATGTCTGTAGCCATACCTGAATTCCAGTCCGTTCTTCACATGGTCATAAAGTTCTTTGTCGAGCTTCGCTTCAGAGGCTTCCACTGTCATATTTTCTGCTTCATCCTGATCAGTCTCAGGAGACATAAAGCTGTCGGCCTCCACCTCGATGCTCTTCACATGATCGCACTCTCCCACATATCTGAGCGCGGTATATATCCAGGCGGCATAGCCATTTGCTTTCATGATAGATGCATAATTCATCCTGTCTCCGATTATATACATATCACAGGCTGCCTTGAATTTATCTGCATCCTTCACGCACCCGGTCATGTACAACTTTTCCTTTGCCCTGGTTAACGCCACATACAGGACTCTCATCTCCTCGGCATAGGTCTCCGCAACGATATTCTTACTCATTATCCGCTTGAAAAATGTCATTCTTCTGGCTCTTGTTCTGAGGTCGACCTGGTCGCACGCCAGATAATGATCCTGGTGGACAAGCACATTTGATCTGGTGTCCATCAGATTAAACTCCTTGCCGAGCCCAGACACAAATACAACAGGGAACTCCAGTCCCTTGCTCTTGTGCATGGTCATGACTCGGACGACGTCCTCATTCTCACTGACCACATCAGCCTCTGCAAAATCCAGATCATTTGTCTTGAGCTCATCAACATATCGGATGAAGTTGAACACGCCCTTGCTGTTCTCCTCGAAATCATCCGCCTTCTTGATGAGCATGTCGATATTCGCCTGGCGTCTTCTTCCCATCGGTCTGGCACCGACAAACCAGTAAAATCCGGTGGTGTCCAGCACGTATCTTATTATGTCGCTTATGGACATATAATTTTTATTCTTCTTGAGATAGTCAAGCATGCGGAGGAATTCCCACAGTCTGTCCACAGCGTGTTTTTTCTCGCCCACATGGGTGTCCATATAATCTATGACCTTGTCATAAAGTCTGGCGTTCCAGTCCGTGCCGTTCTTCTCGTATCTGCTGCGATATTCACCCACTATAACCGCAAGCTCCTCCTCATCAAGGCCTACCAGTGGCGACCTTAAGACAGCAGCCAGGTCGTAATCCACGTAGCTGTTATCAACTATGGAGAGCATGCTGACCAGTGTCCGTATCTCAGCAGCATCAAAGTAGCCACTCTCACTCTCAATATACAGAGGTATGCCCTTCTCCTGAAATACCCTGTCAAATATGGTGGATGCTGTGGACACACTTCTAAGCAGTATGACGATATCCTTATATCTGACAGGTCTCCTGTCAGCACCACTTCCAACATACAGAGGTTCACTTCCGTCCACAATATCACGTATCTTACCGGCGATATAATTCGCCTCAACCTCAGGATTGCCATACTCCTCAGATACATCCGCTTCTCTCATATTGTTGTCTATGAGTATGAACTCTGATACAGGGCCATGATCCACGTCATCCGGCTCCGCCATCCCTTCTCCGTCACTTATGGCAAATCTGGAATTGAGCTTTGCGCCCTCATCGTACTCTATGTCTCCTATCTCTCGCCTCATGAGCTGGGCAAATATTGAGTTCACCGTCTTTAACACATTTATCTCACTTCGGAAGTTTCTGGTCAGCAGTATGCTGTTGCCATCTATGTCCGGGTCCGCTATGTCAGCATCACCCAGCCTGCGGTAGCTGTCATACTTCTCTATGAACAGATCCGGTCTCGCCATTCTGAATCTGTATATGCTCTGCTTAACATCACCGACCATGAATGTGTTGTGGATATCCTCACCGTGTCCCGACACACTTGCCAGAATGTATTCCTGCAGAAAGTTACTGTCCTGATACTCATCTATAAGTATCTCCCTGTACCGCCTTGAGACTTCCTTTCCAATCTCTGAAGGGACAGCCCTGTCATCCTCTATTCCATCGCAAAGTATCCTGAATGCGAACTCCTCTATGTCGTGGAACTCGAACATATTCTTGTCCATCTTGACCTTCATCAGCTCATCCATATAAAGCTCAGTGAGCTTCAAAAGTGATGATATCACTGGCTCAGTCATGGCTGCCTGCCTCAGAATGTCATCCACATCCAGGACGACCGAAACTATGTCGTCTATGATCGACTTATACACATCCCGCCTTGATTTGACAAATTCCTTCTTCTCCGGGTCAGCTCCACCGCCCGGGTTCACAAATCTGTCAAATGCATAGCATATACTCCGGCCCTGGGCATCCTTCTCCATCTTGAGTCCCTCCGGTCTCAATGACGATCTGTATATATCTCTGAGTTCAAACAGGTCAACATGCAGGTCGTCTTCCCCGCCACAGCTTCTGAGCATGTGTGTTATCAGCTCAACATCCTTATCCACACGGAGTCCGTACGCCTCAAGGCCATACGCCTCCGTTGCATATTTCTGGCACTCCCTGACCATATCATCCGCAGTTCTGAGCATCATGTACACCCTGTCCGCAAATGTTCTGACCATCGGAATCCCCATGACTTCTCTTCTCTTCTCCTCCTCAGTGGATGATGTATCCACGGCAAATTTCATGGCATCCGCCGCCTGCGCAAGCCATTTCTTCGGCTCCGGATAGCTGGATATAACCTTTATTATCCTCTCAACGATATCCGGCACGGCACTGTCACTCTCATTTCTCGCAAACGTCATTATCAGCCTGTCGAAACCGGGCACGACCGATTCATCCTCATAGCACATCTCCATGACCTGATCCATCACGTCGTGCTTTATGATCTTCATCTCCGTGTCGTCCGCTATGCCAAATGCACAGTCGAGCTCCACCCTCGCAAAGTATTCCTTCACTATCCTAAGGCAAAAGCTGTCTATGGTGCAGATGTCAGCATGGTTGATCAATGTCATCTGCTTTATAAGATGCTCGTCATATTCGCCCTTCGCCATCATCTCATCTATCTTTTTCTGCAGTGCCTGTCCTATCTTCTCCTTCATCTGGGCCGCTGCCGCATTTGTAAATGTAACGACAAGAAGCTCATCCACAGATACCGGCTCGCTTCCCTCTATTCTGTCACCACGCGAATTTCTTCCGGCCACCATCTCTATGATACGCTCCACGAGCACCGCCGTCTTACCTGATCCCGCTGCTGCAGATACAAGAAGATTGCCATGCCTTGTGTCGATGACATGCGCCTGCTGGTCTGTCCACTTTATTCCATTGTCAGTCTTCATATCTTTTCCCATGTCATCATTCCTCACTTATCTCTATATCGAACTCAGCAGCTCTCTTCACTATCTGTTCAGACAGTTCCCTCAGCTCCTCAAGATGCACCCTCTCCTCCGCAAGCTTCCTGCCGGTGCTCTCGAGAGTATCCCTCATCTTCTGTGTTGCCTTATCGCCGCGGTCATCTACCTTCTTCTTTGCATCCTCATACTTTTTCCGGGCGCTGTCACATGACTTAACGGCCTTCTCCATATCACCCCTGACCTTCTTGTATTCAGTCTTGATATTCTTTATATCCTCAGCTTTGCGGCTGTAATTTTCCGCCTCGCCCCTATAGATCCTGGAGTATGAATTGCCTGAATACTTGCTGTCAAATGCACATATGCCCTTAAAATCACAGTATTTGCACGCATTTGCCTTGCCCTCATTGACCGGATTTATCTCGATGCTTCCCTCAGCTATACTGCCGGCAAGCCTCTCTATGTTCCTGCGGTTCGCCTCCATGAGATCTGTTATAAGAGTCTCCTCAAGTCTCTGTCCGTTCTTGAGTGTCGCTGAGCTGTTGTCCATGACCTTCAGCGCCCTGTTATCTCCATTGTACAGGCCTGAATATCTGGACTCCTCAAGTATCTTCTTCTCGAAGGTGTCCACAAGCACTCCCCCGAACACCTCGTCATCGGCCGCAAATCCCATGCCGTCATCGGTGTATCTGATCTTATCTCCCATTGCCGTCACGTCACATGCCGGATTGTCAAAGGTATAATACAGAAGTCCGCCCACATGTATACCACCAGGTCTTCCAAGCTGTGCCATCCTGCGCTTTTCAAGCTCGCAGGCTATGGCGCCGTATGTCACGAGCTGCATCTGGAGTCCTCCGAGCACCTTGTCTATATCCAGCTTCTTATCAGATGACTTGTAATCTATTATCTTGAAATAAGCATCCCTGTCATCCGTAAATTCATCTATTCTGTCTATAACTCCCTTGAGGCTCATCGTGAGTCCATTTGGAAGATTGAATATATATCTGTCTATGTTGTCTGCATTTTCCGATGTGTTGAACCGCCGCTCAAAATTCTCCGGGTCCATCTCCCCACATCTGATAAATGTACGGAGCGTCCTGGCTGTCCTTGACGCAACATCCGCCAGAAGCTTTTTCATGTATGCCGCTCTCGAAGAATCCTCAAAGTACGGTCCGGCTTCATCCTCCGCAGATTCATTTGCAAATTTCACCGCCTTCTGTTCCAGCTCCGCCTCGTCCAGATGTACCCAGTCGTTGTCCCTGAACATCCTTACAAATGAGAATATCTTCTCCATGGTGCTGTGAAGTATATTACCAACATTTGCAGCGCCTATCCTGTATGTCTCCCTCTCTCTGAGCGAAAGTCCGTATGTCAGGAAATACTTGAACTGGCACTCAGCATACCGCTCAAGCTTGGACACACTCTCCACCAGATTCTCTCCATATATAAGGCGTACAGTATCTGGAGACAGATTTTTTGACGAGTTAACATAATTCTGCCCGAAGTTAATCGATCTGAGCTGTCTGCCATATCCCATCTTCGAAAGCAGTTTTCTGACAGCGTCCAGCGTCTCCCCGGCTTCAACGTCATCAGAATGTCTGATGATGTATCTGAGCGCTCCCGCCGCAGTCTCCGGCATCTGACCGTCCACATCGTACTCCTCTGTCCGTATATCCGGGAAAATATTCTTTATCCTGTCTATCAGGTATGACGGCTTCATGGACTTGAGATCCTCGCCGATCTTTCTGTACAGCACATAGATCATATCCGACGCCTTGGTGAGCGTAGTGTATATATAGAACTGTTCTATATACGCATTTGTCTTGTCTGATGGTGCCAGCTCTATACCGCAGTTCTCAAGGCTCTGACGGTCTGCACCTGAGAGTATCCTGCCCTTCTTGGCCGGTTTCGGAATTATGCCCTCATTCACTCCCGCCATGAACAGCACCTTTATATGGTTGAGCCTTGATCTCGTCATATCGCCGACCACCACGCGGTCTATAGTCGGAGGCACTATACCGATCTCCATATCCGCTATGCCGGCATCCAGGATACCCGCATATTCTTTTACGGTAAGTTTCTCATCTCCGATTATAGCCTCCATCTTCTCAAGAGCGACAACCTTGTCAAATATCCTTCCGTAGGCATCTCCCTCATCCCATCTCTCCTGTTCATACAGCACTTTCTTGTGACTCTCCAGTTTACCGCACACATCGAGCTGCGCAAGGAAGTTGTAAAGAGATTCCGTATATGTTCTCACCGTGTTCTTGGAGCCTGGGCTCGTCGGCTTCCACACATCGATGCATTTGTCTGGGAAAAGCTCCATGATCTGCGCTCTTATGGACTCCATGTCGGCCGCATAGTCAGGATTCCTGTCATCGGTTATCTCCTTTGTCCAGCTCCTGTAGCCCCTGAGGTTTCTGAGAAGCACATAGTTCTCCATCCTCTCAATGTCATCCTGATCCACACCGGTCATTCCTGACTTTAACAGTCTGAACACGCTGTCAAATGAGAAGTTGTCCGTCATCACACCGAGGAAAGCCCTTATGGTGTCTGAGCACGGATCTCCCTTCAGCGATACATTCGCATCTATGAACACAGGAATGTCATACTCATCCATCGCCTGACGGTAATACCTTGCCACATCCTGCAGATCACCCGCAACCACGGCTATATCCTTATAGCGGTATCCCTTGTCCCTGACAAGTTCTCGTATCCTTCCCGCTATATACTCAGCCTCATCTGCTGCCCTGTCCACAGCGACCACATGTATGTCTCCGTCATCACCTGCGACTCTGCCATGTGGGTATCTGAACAGATTTGCCTCAAGCCCGGCAAGCTCCATGCTTTTCTCGAATCTGTACGGTCTGCGATTCTGACACATAACGACATTATCCAGTATGTCCACATGCTCATCGCCCGCCATTCTCACAAGCGCCTGCACGGTCTCCTTGGTGAGTCTGAACAGCTCGTACTCCTTCGGCTTTGTGAAGCCTATCTGGGACGCATCTATCGTAAATACAAATGTCATGCTCTCAACACGGGTCATGAGCTTCCTTATAAGCTCCATCTGTACCGGTGTAAATCCTGTGAATCCGTCAAGATACAGATGGCTGTGCGCCAGCATATCCGACCTGTCCACGCACTCAGCTAGCAGCTCTATGAGCTGCTCCGCAACTATATAGCTGCCATCCCTGTTGTACTCCTCAAATCTCTCGTATATGAGCCTGATGTCATGCATTTTTCTGTACACCAGACTGTCCTTATCAAGCTTGTCCATGACTGCGTCGATCGAATCCCTGTCAACCGCATACTGGAACAGCTCTGACATCATGGATTTCATCTCGTCTATAAAGCCCATCTTGTTGATATATCTTCCATAAACAAGAAGCTCGTCCTGTGACTCCATAAGTATCTTCTTAATGAGCATGCTCTTTCCAAAGTCCTCCAGAACCCTTCCCGGATTCACTGACAGCTCATCGAATACCCGGTACGCAAGCCTGTTGAAGCCTATGGCATCTATGTTCATGGTTCCATGTCTCGGATGCATGGTCACTATATCTCTCTGCGCCTCCATGGAGAACTGCTCCGGAACCACATACAGATAATTCAGGTCTCCGTGAGCCATCGACTCCTCTATCAGCTTCTTTATCACATATTCTGTTTTTCCTGAACCGGCAGGTCCCAGTACAAACTGTATTGCCATCTGTATTCTCCTTACACCTCAATATACTGTTATACATTCTGTTTTTTCATCTGCTAATAATTTTCTCATAAAATCGCTCTCTTGTGAATAAAATATATAAAAAACAGGGAGAGCAAATAATGTCATCAACTAAACTTATAGTATTAAAATCAAAAGAACTCATATACACCGCCATACTGCTGGCACTTGTGATCGTATTTGTCATTATACTTATCACCATGTTCCGCGGCAAAGATTCAGATGACACCAGTGATTCAGCCAGGAGCATAGCAACCTCAGCCCAGACTGATCCGTCTCCTAAGACCGATGAAACACACTACACACCGGGTACATACTCATCTTCACTTGTTCTGGGGGAAAACACGCTGTCCGTCATGGTCACTGTGGATGAGGACTATATCACAGACGTGTCATTCAAACAGGTGGATGAGACTGTGACCACCATGTACCCGCTTCTTGAAACGGCCCTCGAAGATATCAATACTCAGCTTCACTACATATCTTCCGTGGACGATATAACACCTTCCGGAGACAGCACATACACTACCAGACTTATCATAGATTCCATACGAAACGCCCTGAAGGATGCTGTGATAAACTAGCTGTCAGGGTGCTTTCTGCCAAAACAAAAGGACATATGACCGTATATATTTTGCATTATATACTGTCATATGTCCTTTATTTATCCCACCGTTTTATCCGGTTTACTGTTTTGCAACAATGTTGTCCTTATCCTTGAAAATGCTGCCACCCGGCACATATCCCCTGACTCTTGATACAGGATAGATGTTGCTGAATCTTCCTATTACGGTTCCAGGATTGAGGACGCTGTTGCAGCCAACCTCAACATTATCTCCGAGCATTGCACCAAACTTCTTAAGTCCTGTTGCAATGTCAAAGCTCTGTCCGTCCGCAGTTCCCTTAACGTGAACCAGAGTCTTGTCAGACTTCACATTGGACGTGATGCTTCCAGCACCCATATGTGACTTGAAGCCGAGGACTGAATCTCCCACATAGTTGTAATGAGGAACCTGAACGTTATTGAATATGATGACATTCTTGAGCTCTGTTGAATTACCTATCACACAGTTCTCTCCGACCAGTACGCTTCCTCTGATAAATGCACCCGGGCGAACCTCTGTACCGGCACCTATGATGGTCGGTCCAAGAATGGTTGCTGTTCCATACACCTTACAGCTCTTGTGGATCCACACATTCTCATCCACCTCATTGTACTCATCCTTGTCCAGACTCTTTCCAAGCTCAAGCACGAAATCCTTGATAAGTGGAAGCGCCTCCCATGGATAGGTAAGCTTCTCAAGAAGAGGCTTTGCCATGGTCTGATCCAGGCTGTAGAGCTCCTTTATTGTTACAACTGACTGTATATCTTCCATAATAATAGTCTCCTTTTCTATCACATACACATATAATACATACTATGTTATACACCTTTGGATCAGTATGTGCAATCACTGTGTATCCGCATTCTTCTCCGCCTTTGCGCCTGTTCTGGCTGTGGCTCTTGTCTCCTTCTTCTGGGCACCTCCGCCCTTAGCGTAGAACACCTTCGTTTTGTCGAATACCCCTGTTATTCCATTCTGGTTCTGTATCTGCTTCACAAGGTTTGTGTATTTGGTGACAAATGTAGTCATCTTATCCGTGTATTCCTGCTTGGATATCTGACCTTCAGCGACACCCTCAAGCCCCTTTTCCCAGCTCGCCGTCAGGTCCGCTCTCAGCAGACCGTTGATGGAATAATATACTATATCGTATATTATCTCCCCAAGGAATGTCGGGGTCACTATCTGTGTCTTCTTGTTCAGCGATATATATTTGTTCTTCTCCAGCTTGGTGATGATACCGTCTCTTGTGGCACTTGTTCCGATTCCAGCTCCCTTGATCTGCTCTCTGAGCGCCTCATCCTCTATGAACTGTCCGGCATTCTCCATGGTCAGGATCAGTGATCCTGAGTTGTATCTCTTAGGTGGGGATGTCTCACCCTCCTTTATGTCGATTCCCTGGACGCTCAGCTTGTCACCCTTCTTTATCTTCGCAAGCCTTGCTATGAATTCAGGGCTGTACTTCACATCGTCCTTCTTCTTGGAAAAGCTGTTGGCCGCCACCTTAAGATAGCCATCGTTTATCAGATATTTGAAGTTGGCAAACAACTTCTCTCCGTTCTTGGAGAGTGTCATTGCAACCTTCTGGTATTCCGCAGCAGGGTAAAATATGCTGAGGAATCTCCTGCATATGATCTCATATACCTTGAGAGCTGTAGGTGCCAGACTTCTAAGTGCTCCAAAGCCCTGTCCGGTAGGTATGATGGCGTAGTGGTCGGTGATCTGCTTATCGTTCACATATTTCGTCTTTGCGATTCCCTTATATGTGCCGCTCTCCATGGCCCCCTGTGCAAATTCTGCCACAGGCTGGAAATTCTTAAGTCCCGATATGTTCCGTCCTATCTCCTTTGCCACGGCCGTTGACAGCACTCTGGCATCTGTTCTCGGATAGGTTACCAGCTTCTTCTCGTAGAGCTCCTGGACTATCTTGAGGGTATCGGACGGACTGATCTTGAAAAATGATGAACAGTCATTCTGAAGCTCCGCCAGATTGTACAGCATCGGAGGCTGTTTCTTCTCTTTCTTGCGCTCCACAGCCTGGGCCACAACCTCGGGCTCCCCTGCCTTCAGCTCCGCCAGAAGCTGCTCCGCTGCGGGTCTCTCTTTAAATCCATTCTCCTTATACAGAAGGGGCGACTCGAAATACTTTGTGCCCTTCACTGCCTTCCATTCTGCGTCAAATGTCTGTCCTTCTTCACCTACATTCGCAACGAGTCTGTAGAACGGAGTCTTTACAAACTCCCTGATCTCACGCTCTCTCTTCACTATTATACCGAGGACACAGGTCATGACACGGCCCACGGCTATGACACATCTGTCCGTGCCGAGATACCTCTGGACTACATTTGAAAACTTCAGCGACAGCGCCCTTGAAAAGTTGATACCCATAAGGTAGTCCTCCTGGGCCCTAAGGTACGCTGCGTCGCTGAGACTGTCGTACTCTGAGAGCGGCTTCGCCTCACGGATTCCCCTGAGGATCTCCTCCTCGGTCTGTGAATCGATCCACACACGGCGTTTCTCCTTGCCGGTTACGTGAGCCATTGAATCCACAAGCCTGTATATGTATTCTCCCTCTCGTCCTGAATCCGTTGCCACATAGATACAGCCTATGTCATCGCGGGTAAGCAATCCCGCAACGATATTGAACTGTTTCTTTGTGTCAGGAAGAACTTCATATTTGTATTCAGTTGGAATAAATGGAATAGTTGAAAGGCTCCACTTCTTAAGATTCGGATCGTAGACCTCTGGGTAGCTCATGGTGACCAGATGTCCGACACACCATGTGACAACCGCTGTATCCGACTCCAGGTAACCATTTCCCGCATTGCCCTTCACCCCCAGCACGTCGGCAAACTGCCTCGCCACGCTGGGCTTCTCTGCTATATATAAATTCTTCAAATTATGCTCCTATTCTGGTGGCATACGCCCTAAAATACATCACAACACATTTGTATATAATAGCAGAATTTGTGGAGGGGG
>ERZ780212.1895-NODE-1895-length-14769-cov-6.040370_pt1 | contig 14769 bp, 12 predicted proteins | sample MGYA00511364_ERZ780212 | MGnify/ENA primary metagenome ERZ780212 (study PRJEB29588, sample SAMEA2147991) | human gut metagenome | biome: human gut; feature: human-associated habitat; material: faeces | place: Denmark | collected 2008/2010 ...
CAGGTGGCGGGTTGTTGAAATCCAACTCGCATGATTTTAATGCTGACATGGCTTCACTGTATAATGTTTCAAGATATTCCAAAAATAATTTTACCAAATCCTCGCGGCTGTTCCCCAGTGCGAAATAATCGCTGATGTCCTTTTCGCCCTTTATGCCTGAAAGTGGCAACACCAGTCTTTTCACTCCTAATTGTTTCAGCTCTTCTTCGCGCTTGGCCGAACTGTCTAACCCGGTAGCATCCGTATCGTACAAAAGAATAATGTGCTTGAACCGGAATGTGAGCCGTTGGATGACAGCTATCGGGATAGCTGCTGTTTCCGAATTGAAGCAGATGGCGTTCAATCCGTGTGCCGCAAGGCTCATCACGTCCTTCTCACCACCGGTGATAAATAGCAGGTCGCCTTTAGCCGGAAGCTGTTCCAGCCCGAAACAATAGTTTTCTCCAATATCGCCGCCATAAAGGAAACGGATATTCGAGTATGGCCGATAGATTTTCATGTGTTGCCTGCCTTGATAACCGAACATGGGTTCCTGTTCCGTTGAAGTCAGGGTATAAGGTTTCCTCTCCGCATTTTCACTGCTGAATTTCTTCAAGGAAAATACCTTGTATTGTTTCAACGTGGTTTCCCCGATGCCGGATTTTTCCCAGAAGGACAGCTCCAAGGCGGAGAAGGGCTTCTGCACGGTGGTATAAGGCCGTTTGCGATGTCCTTTGGGTTGTTCCTCCGTGCCCGTTGGCCGCAGGGCATGGCAAACTGTTTCGCTTCCGTCATTCCTTGACAACCCCAGACACAAGTCCCGGTCGATAGTCCGCATGATTTCAATGAAATCTTTTGGATTCCGGCAGTCCAGCCCGTTCAGCCTTCCCACCAGTTCAAAACAGTCGCCCGAATATTCCTCATTGCCGAAGTCCTTCATCTTAAACACACCGGCTTTCCGGTCATAGTAAATGTTGCAGGAGGCTTTCGTGTCTTGGTAGAAAGGATTCAGAAAGTTCCTGCCTACTTTGAAATCCATGCCGAGATAGTGCCGGAATACATGGATGCCCTTGTCCGTTACCCTCAATATATCATCCTTTCTTATCATGGCCGGTCCTGTTTAGGTAATTCCTGCGAAATTCTTCCAGATTCTTCGGCTTGCAGCGTATCATGCGTTCTTCCAGACAACGCTCCACTTCCGAGAGCTTGTACATGCACCGTCCCCGAAGCATCGAGTAGCTGATAAGGTTATCGTCCCTGAGCCGTTGCAGCGTCCGGGTGCTGATACCCAGCGCATCGGCAAGCTGGTTGCTATCCAGCCACGCTTCTTTCTTTTCTTCGGAGGGCAGTTTCGCTTCCACCACGAAGTCGGCAATCTTCTCGATTTTTTCCACGAGCTTTTTATAAGCCTCGCTATCCATTGTTATTACTTCCATATGCAAACTTGTTGTTGATTAGTTTGCTGCAAAAGAATGGAAATAAAAAGCGGGGCATGGTATACTATACGTGTACTACACCATAATTTTTTTGCTTTCTGCCATTAGTTGGAACTCTATAACCATTTTGTATGCTATATAAGCTGTATTGGTATCTAATTTTTTATGGTTATAATCCTAAATAGGAAAACGCAGAAGCTGAGTTTTCGGGTTAAAATGACCATAAATTTGAAAAATCATACTTTTAATGCTTTCATAGTCTGTGTTCAAATAGAATTGCTATTTTTGTAACCGCAGTAAAGTTTACCACTGTAAATATTACACCCGTAAACTTTACGGGTGAACAATATAAAATTAATAACAGATAGGAAAGATGAAGAAGGTACACCAACCGTTTATCTGTTTGTCAGCTGGAGCAATGAAGCCGACCTTTGTATGCGCTTCACCGCTGGTGCGCCAGTCATTGGATGTTTATGTGCCGGACTTTACGAGTTTCAGCGAAATGTTCCGTTTCCTGATGGATTTGGGAAAGCAGATGCAATATAAGAAAAGCGGTCAGATGATTTTCTCCGACCGCTTAATATACAAGTATTGTTGAAAAGTCCTTGTTCCAACAACAAAATCAACGTCTCACGTATGATTTATCGTGTAAGATATGCCTTCGATGCGCTGCTATTTGCCTTTTGGCTGTTTTTAGCACTTTCACGAGCAGCTTGTTTCATAAAGAGGTTGAACGCTTTAACATCGGAAGAATCCATAGACGTGACTTGCACATTTTTTTTTGCTGCCAGTTCATTGAAAGATACAAACTTTTTCATTGCTGAATTATTTTAGATTATCGTTAAATGCTTCAAAGTGAGATGGCAAAGATATAGGAATATTCTTAAACCACCTAATTTCTTTATCAAAAAATGTACCAATACCGTTAGTTTGGTAAAAAAGTAGGGATGAATACCCTTCATTGTCGATGTTACTGCCAGTTGCATCCAATAAAATCAAACTGTTAACTTTATTTGCCTCAAAAGAAACTTTGTTTGAGATTTCAGTCACCCATACGAATTTGGGCATATCTATTTGTAAATAGATAAGTTTTTCTTCTTCTGTCATATCTGCATTCTTCATAATATATTCTCTATAAGTACGGTTTGATGCCAAAAAGGTTCTGATGACAGACTTTTCTGGTACTTGTAGTTTATTAATGGCAAGGTAGTCGGAAGCTTTGATGGCCAGTTCTGCATCTACATAAACTTTGGGGTGCAGGGGAACTATGAAATGGGTGATTATTCCGTTGTTCCATTCCGGGCAATTGTAATAAGCGGTGGGTCTGCTGAATGTTGTAGGTTGGTAACAAGGATAGTTGTCATCATTGAAGATAAAATGCTCAACGCATTTATTCCAAACATAATAATTGTGTCCCTCAATGTCACAGGTACCTGTCTGGTTTATAACATCACGGCTAATTTCGTTACGCCCCACACAGACTACAGCATGGCCAAAATCTTGAGTTTCAATGCATACAGCCAAAGGTATACCGCTTTCTATATAGCAGGTGAAAAGTTCTTGGAACATAGGATTACTATGCTCATAAACCTTGCAGCCGAAACCTTGATTTTTCAAGGCGATTGAAATTTGTTCAAACGACAATCCTCCTGATGGTAGTTGCCGTTCATAGGCAAAAGGCTTCAAAGCAGTAAGAATATCCGAAGGCAAAACAGGACGATAGTCGGAATATTTGTTTCCAAAGTATTCCAATATAGCCCATACAGTTGTTTCTGCGCAACTCATCATTTCGCCATCTTGGGATGAATGGGGAAAGCCTGCCGCTTGCATCTTTATACCCATACAAGTAGATGGAATACGAGCTTTGCAGATACGCATATTCGGGTGGATGGCTTTCTTAGCAGATGGAGATATTACATTGCGACCGATGCAACATTCAGCCAATGGACGTATGACAAGAAAGCCCAAATACGCTTCTTTTATCATATCAACATTCTCCGCGCTCATCTTCGTATCCTCATTAAAATTTGGTGTGAAGAACGAGACACGTACACAGTTACGATGATATTCTCTCAATTTTGTTGAGTAGAGAGTATAATAGCTATCTCGATATACCTTATCTACATATTCTGTCTCTACCAATATGGTTAAATCTTCATGTAATGTGCCAAGGAAATTAGCTATTCTGTTGAAAACGTATTCCCTGCTGTCGGAGTTGTCATGTATTAAATGCAGATTGTCAATAATGGTTTTGACAATTTCTCCTTGTTGCAGAAATTCTTTGATTGTAGATATATAAAGTTCCATTTTATCAATACTTGCTTCTATGTGCGCAAAGATAATACAAAAAAGTGAGATACTGAATAAATTACGGAAATATGATTGAAAGCTAATGGTTTATGAGGTTTTGATGATTTGGAATGAAAGTCAATTGAAACCGCAAAAATGTCAACTTGAACCGGAATTGTTCGCGCAAAAGGAGGAAGCTTTCCGCAAGAAGGTTTTGTTCAACTATGAGATTGAGAGCAGATTGTTCACTATGGATGATATGTAAACTGCAAGGTTTGGCAGGATGCAACCATTTTTCAAGTGCAAGGTGCAAGCCTATCCTATATATATAGGCTCGCACCTTGCACTGAAGGAAGAAAATCAATAAGATAATAATCAAAGGTTTGGAAATTCAAAAGTGATTCCTTACCTTTGCGGTATCCAAAGACGGATGACAAACGGCTGCCGATGGCAGACAATAGGCGTTCTCCAAAATCGTTACTAATTCGTTACGGTACGATTTTTACAAGGATTAAAGAGCTTGAATATTAAAGAAATAGGTCGCTTTGGGACAAGCCCCAGGCGGATCACTCAAGCAAAGAGCAAAGTAAAGAAAACCGCTGATAATGATTAATTATCAGCGGTTTTCTTTTTATCCATACTGCAAAATTGAAACAGAATATGGCATCTGAAAGGATGTGAAACAGGTGGACTTGGCTTTCACCTAAGATTCGTCCACCTGATAAGATCGTATTCCCTTTATTTTATATATTTTGTACAAATACCAAATCTTTACAATACATATACTTTTACACCAAATAAAAAATGAAGAATATTTCATTGATATTTGTAAATTCGTTCCAGCAGTTTATTGCCCAACGAGGGACGATAGTGCCCTGATTCATAATAGTTGTGGTAATCTTTCGTAAATTCGTTAATGCCGCTGAAATCATATACATTCTCTTTTCCGAAAATGCTTTGCAGGATTTTCCTATCATACGGATGTAGTTCTTTCTGGTCATAATCCGGACTGATAAGAACACGTATTGAGGTGTTATGACGGCGCAGGACTGCCATGATTTCATCCAGTACCTTCCGTTGCTTTTGATATATGGCGGGGTCATTTACGGTGATTGTGCCATCCCGTTCTGGAAACTCGTTTTTACGTTTTTTCCAATACGCCTCACCATCCTTCTCAATCATCTTCTCACGAGGATTGAATGCATCATTATTCCTCGAATCACGTATCCTTCCATAAGGATTCATTCGTTTCATTTTCAGTTCCACTTTCCCAGTCATACGGTATTTCAGATACGGGAACAAGAAATCGGGCGTTGCGAATCCCTGTATGAAAGCCAACTGAACCGTAAGCGGATTGCTCCCTGATATGGCAGACGGAAGGACATTGCCGTAACCCGTCAGGAGCTCAAAATGAGAGAGGGAAGCCCTGTCAAGAACGATCAGCACATTCTTAATTTCCGCACCTTCACGGTCAAGGGCACGAAGTTTGAGGCTTACCGCCTTTATGCTCTCCGCATTGCCGAAAAGACGGATGGCACGATCGCTGGGAGCAAGATATTTTTCCCATTCCCCGCATCGGAATGCCATCGTGCAGGAATTGCCCAAGATAAATGAATTGAAATGCACGCTGTCATTATTGTTCTTGTATATTTGCCAACCTATATGATGTTCGTTTAGTTTGACATCAGAATCATACACGTCATATTGGTGAAGCACCATGAACGGATCATCGTAAACGTACAGGGCAATCAAAGCCCAGAATGGTATGGTGAACAACGCCAACTTCCGGACAAGACGCAGGAAAGCCGGTCGTTCAGGGTTGTTTGCACCAAGATTGGTTTCAGGTATATGTTTCATCAGAATTGCAGATATATGAAGTCTTCCGTGCCGAACATTCCATATGCGAACACGGCAAACACAATTAAATAATACACTGTCCAGCGGACGAAAGCAGGCTGCTGTTCAAAATGAAGATGCAAGTCGCCTTTGGACATAAAAAAGTCATAGAGCAACATCAGCAACAAGGTGGAGCCTGCCACGATGCAGATGTGGTCGGACATACCGATATTTATTTCTTTCCAGCTCGCATGGGTCTGAAAAGAAATATTCCGCAGAAAATAGAATGCGTCTGAAACGGACTGCGCCTTGAAAAACACCAGCGATACGGCAAAGATGATATAGGTGCGGATAACTGAAAGCGTGGAGAACAGACGTTTACCGATACGCTTCCTTATCACGTTCCGTATTTTCTCAGTCCTTAGTTCCCATACAATCACAAGTCCCTGTATCAATCCATAGACGGCAAACGTCCATCCCGCACCATGCCATACACCCAAAGCAATGAAGGTCACAATGAGGCTTGCAGCCACGCCCCATTGTCCCCAACGGCGTGTGAGCGACGACAAAGGAAGAAAAAGGTAATCACGTACCCAGGAGGAAAGGGAAATATGCCAGCGACGCCAGAACTCAGCCGTGGTTTGGGCGGCAAAGGGATGCGCGAAGTTGGGCGACAGCCTCAATCCGAACAACATTCCTGTTCCAATCGCCATATCCGTGTAGCCGGAAAAGTCGGCATAAAGTTCGATTGGATAGAGAAGGCAGGCCATAAACAGTTGCACGCCTGAGACGGTGTGCATCGAATCGAACACCCCGTCAATATATGGCGCTATATGGTCGGCAAGCAACAGTTTCTTCACCAAACCCACCAAAATCAGTCTCAAGCCGTAAGTCATCATGGAATAGGATGCCGGAGAGAGTCTTCGTACTTGCGGAAGCAAATCGGCGGACCGTTCAATCGGACCGGACAGGAACTTCATGAACAGGAGCATATAGAGCAGGAAATCCATAATATTCCGTTCCGCCTTCTCTTCCTCCCAATAGACTTCCGTCAAGTAGCCGATGGCCTGGAATGTATAGAACGACATTCCCAATGGGAAAATAAAACCAGAGTCTCCGGTCAACTGGTTGGCATAACGGAAACCAATCCTGCAGAGGACAAGACAGGATATGCTGCTCCAGTAAATCAGACGGGAGCCTCTCGATTTTTCACAAGCCCGCTCAACAAGTATCGCCGCACCGTATGTAAAAAGGCTTACCACCAGTGCCGTGACAAGAAATACGGGATTGAAGTATCCGATGAAGACTCCACTTGCCGCAAGCATAACAAGCTTCCGTCCTTTATCACCGACAAAATGGTATAATGTGAAACAGGACAGGAGCAGCAGGACAAATTCAAGGGAGATGAACGACATTGCTTTTTCCTCCTATCCTATTTGGTCTTATTCATAATGGCATGGCAAAGATCGCCCACATTTTTCAATTTCACTATCTCGCGAAACGAGAAACGCACACCGAACTTCTTCTCTATCTCGGTGAGCAGTATCATATTGGTCAGCGAATCCCATCCGTCCACATCGTGGGCAGTAGTGCTTTCGGTCAATGCGACGTCGTCTCTCTTCAATACTTGTCTGAATATTCCGTTCAGGATTTCCAATAATTCTGTTGTTTCCATATACTTGATTAATTTTTTATTTTTTGAGTGATGTACTTTAATAGTTGGTTCCGGTCAATCTTGTTACTGTTGTTCTGCGGGAAACAAGGTATGAAGTGAATGTGCCGGGGCACCATATAAGAAGGCAGACGGCTCAGCATATACCGTTCAAGTTTCTCAGTGTCTTCAGCATCCTTTTCTATGACAAGGTGCAGTTCACAATTTCCATCGGGAGTATGAGACGGCAACACCAAAGCGTTGCATGTATGCCTGTAAAACGCCCGAACGTGATGTTCTATCTCACCCAGTTCTATTCTGAAGCCCTGTATCTTTACCTGTGTGTCCATTCGACCGCAATAAACAATATCTCCGTCAGCATCTGCCAGACAGAGGTCGCCGGTACGGTAATAGAGCTTTCCGGAGGAATCCATCACAAAACACTCCGCGGTCTTTTCGGGAGCGCACCAATATCCGCTCATCAACTGCGGTCCGGCAATCCACAATTCGCCTGTCTCTCCTGCCGGAAGTTGTTTGCCCGAAGGGGATACAATCAGATAGTCCATGCCCTGAAAAGGTTTTCCTATTGCGGCCATACCGTTATGGTGTTTGGCTCCTTCAGCCGGAACGACATACGAAGTGCAGTAGATGGTAGCCTCGGTGGGCCCGTAAAGATTGATTACCGTAACATTGGGTATGCAAGGACGGAACTCATCAAGCAGATTCACGTCGGTGGCTTCGGCGGTGACAACGAGATAGCGCAGGTCCGGAAAACTGATTTCCCCAAAATAAGGACGCGACAACCGAAGTACAGAAGGGGCTACTGCCGCAAACGTAAGGCGATGGCGTTCCATGATATCCAGTACGTTCAGGTATTTCATTCCCTTCTGTGGAACAGCATAGACACACGCCCCGAGGATGAGAGGATAAAGAAACGACACTACGGAGACATCGAATGTCAGTTCGAACATCTGTAGCATACGGTCGTTTTCGTCCAGCTCCCATCCTAAAGCACGATAAGCCCGGTAGAAAGCATTCAGGTTCTTACGGGATATCGGAACACCTTTTGGCTCGCCCGTACTTCCTGACGTGAAGATGATGTAAGCGGGCATGTCGGGATTGACCTCATACGCCACGATGGCGGACGGCAAAGCAGGCCGGTGTGAGAGGAGAGACACACGCATGGCACTGATGTCTGCGGGAAGCATGTTGACATCCTCTCCACTGTAAAGCAACAGCCCGATACCGGATTGTCTGGCTATCCGACAGTTGCGCTCTGCAGGATAATCGGGATGCAACATGACATAGGTCTTCCCTGAAAACAGCACAGCCAGGATGGATGCGTAGGTTTCCACGCGGTTTTCGGCCGTGATGCCAATGATGTCTTCCTTTAGATTTCTCAGCGTTTCACAAATGCTTCCTGCCAATCCGAACAATTCCCGATAGGTATAGGTCTGGTCGTCGATGACCAGTGCCGGACGCAAGGCATGGCAAATTGAAGCCCGGGCTATGACAGCCAGCATATCTGCATCATTTTTCTTCTTCATATTCTCTGTTTATGTTTTCTTGTTATGCTTTCGGTTCATACAGCATTGTTTTTACTTTGGGGCACCGGCGTCAGTCCCAGGCATCCACAGGAAACGGTGAAAGGCAATGCAAATTTCCCGGTATTTTCGTTTTTTGCTGTTTTAATCTTTCTTTTCTGTATAACTCATTTGTTTTCTTTTGGAAATATGCGTTGACGGTTTCCTAAGTCTCAACAGTCTTATATATCCGTTCCTTTATTTTCATGCCTATCTAACTTAAACCGACAAAAAAACCACTATCCTACGAATGTGAATATTAGTTAAATATAAGAATAAAACTTTGCGGACACCATTATGAACCTATTTTGGAGCTTTACTTATGCGATTGTATTAGCGAACCTGCCACACAAAGAAGCACCGCCGACACAAGCGCAAGTCGACGGAAATTCATAGGATGCGTGTTTCAGCCATGAACCACAGCTTAGCTCCCGAAACCGCATTGTTTTCTGATACAGAAATAAGACCAATATGGGCAACTTTCAGATTGTAACCGGATTTTGATTTTTCGGTCTCTTTTTACTGATATACCCCGAAAAATAAGCGCGTATTTGCGAACAGACTTTCCTTCGGGCGCAAATACGCGAAAAACAAGAGATTTATATAAAATATTGAATATCAATGATTTATGTTTGAAGGGCATTTTGTCGTTTTGCGAAAAGCACCATTACGTCATGCGAAATGGCCTATTTCAGGGGCCGAAATGCACCATATCGCACCCTGAAATGGGCTTAATCGGAACGCGAAATGGGCATTATCAGAAAGCAGAATGTATCTTTTCGGACTATGTTATGGGGTATATCATAAGACGGTTTGTGGCAAAATGGCCTTCATTACGTGTCATTTAACATTCATTCACATCTCTTCTGCGAAAATATTTTGTCAAAATAAAGTCAAGAAAAATTGTAAGCTGACCCCATAAATTTTCTTCAAAAGCGATAAAATCAGGCTTTAGTAAATCCTCCGGAAATATTTATCCGTAGGACCGGAAGCATGCGCCACGCTTATGGAAACCATCCGTCGGTTGCCGCAACGCAGATTTTTATTACGCTCTGCCCGCGCTTTCAATTTATATACCGCCCTTGGCCGTTATAAAACATCCCGAGAACTTAGTCTGTTCACGAACAAAACCCGTTCACGCATAATTCATACAGGGCCATAAAAGCATCTGTTCACCGCATCATACTATTATAAAATGTGAAAATGAATAACCTTTCGGATTTATTTATTAAATTTGCACCATAAAAGAAAATGTATCTTTACCATAGGTAAGTCAAATTTGTTTGACAAACAGCATAACAAAGAATTAATTCTATTTTTAACATGAATATTTTAGAACTGAGCGAACAAGAAATTGTCAGAAGACAATCCTTACAAGAATTGCGCGACATGGGCATTGATCCATATCCTGCTGCCGAATTCCCGGTGAATGCTTATTCAGACGACATCAAAGCCAACTTCAAGGAAGACGAGAAACGCAACGTGGTCGTTGCAGGACGACTGATGAGCCGCCGTGTGATGGGTAAGGCAAGCTTCGCAGAAATACAAGACTCGAAAGGACGCATACAGATATACATCACCCGCGACGACATCTGTCCGGACGAAGACAAGACTTTGTACAACAACGTATTCAAGCGTCTGCTCGACATCGGCGATTTCATCGGAGTGGAAGGATTCGTCTTCAAGACTCAGACGGGCGAAATAAGCGTACATGCACAGAGCCTCAAACTTCTGTCAAAGAGCCTCAAGCCGCTGCCTATCGTGAAATACAAGGACGGTGTGGCTTACGACAAGTTCGACGACCCGGAGCTCCGCTACCGTCAGCGCTATGTTGACCTTGTTGTGAACGACGGAGTGAAAGACACATTCCTCAAGCGCGCCACTGTTTTAAGAACTCTCCGCAACGCGCTCGACGAGGCTGGATACACCGAAGTTGAGACTCCTATCCTTCAGTCAATACCGGGCGGCGCGTCGGCACGCCCGTTCATAACTCACTTCAACGCGCTTAACATGGACATGTATATGCGCATTGCCACCGAGCTTTATCTTAAAAGACTTATCGTGGGAGGCTTTGAGGGTGTTTACGAGCTAGGCAAGAACTTCCGTAACGAAGGCATGGACCGCACACATAATCCGGAATTCACATGTATGGAACTCTACGTTCAGTACAAGGATTATAACTGGATGATGTCGTTCACCGAGAAACTTCTCGAAAGAATATGCATAGCAGTGAACGGCAAGCCGGAGCGTGAGATAGACGGAAACATTATCAGCTTCAAGGCTCCTTACCGCCGTCTGCCCATCCTCGACGCCATAAAAGAGAAGACAGGATACGACCTCAACGGCATGACCGAGGACGAGATACGCGACGTATGCAAGAAGCTCAACATGGAAATAGACGACACCATGGGCAAGGGCAAGCTGATAGACGAAATCTTCGGCGAGTTCTGCGAGGGTACGTTCATACAGCCTACGTTCATCATCGACTATCCGGTGGAAATGTCTCCGCTCACAAAGATGCACCGCAGCAAGCCGGGTCTGACAGAACGTTTCGAGCTTATGGTAAACGGTAAAGAGCTTGCCAACGCATATTCTGAGCTCAACGACCCGATAGACCAGGAGGAACGCTTCAAGGAGCAGATGCGTCTTGCAGACAAAGGCGACGACGAGGCAATGATAATCGACCACGACTTCCTGCGCGCCCTGCAATACGGTATGCCGCCTACAAGTGGTATCGGTATCGGCATCGACCGTCTTGTGATGCTTATGACAGGCAAGACGACAATTCAGGAAGTGCTTCTGTTCCCGCAGATGCGCCCCGAAAAGAAGATACCGAAGAGCAGCGTAGCCGAATGGGCAGCGCTCGGCGTTCCGGAAGAATGGGTACCTGTGTTCAACAAGGCCGGATACAATCTCACATCAGACATCAAAGAAGTGAAAGCACAAAAGCTTCAGATGGACGTGTGCGGTGTGAATAAGAAATACAAATTAGGCTACGAAAATCCTAAAGTGGACGAATTCCAGAAATGGATTGACGCGGCAAACGCATGATATTCTGACGGTGCATGGCGTGAAGTACGGCACTGATGCCACTGCTTCACGCCATCCGCTCAAGGCGGTTGTAACACCACCGCGAATGTGGAAATATTGATTATAACAAAATGTTCGATTGCGGCAAAATAGCAATAATCGGAGGCGGAAGCTGGGCAACGGCAATTGCCAAGATTGTGATAGGCAAGACCAATCACATAGGATGGTATATGCGGCGCGACGACAGCATAGAGAACTTCCGCAGAATGGGACACAATCCCAACTATCTCACGAGTGTCAGGTTCAATGTTGACAATATTTTCTTCTCAAGCGATATCAACAAAATAGTGGAAGCCTACGACACTCTGGTATTTGTCATACCGTCGCCCTACCTGAAAAATCATCTCAAGAAGCTCAAGATACGGCTGCACGACAAGTTCATCATCACGGCCATCAAAGGTCTGGTTGCCGACGACAATCTCGCATGCTCTGAATTCTTCCATAATGTTTATGACGTGCCCATCGACAATCTTGCATGTATCGGCGGTCCGTCACATGCCGAGGAAGTGGCGCTCGAACGCCTCTCCTACCTCACCGTGGGCTGCTCAAACCAGGAGAAAGCCCAGGCATTTGCAGACGTCATAGCGTCCGAATACATCAAGACAAAGACAAGCAGCGACCTGCTGGGCATCGAATACTCATCGGTGTTGAAGAATGTCTATGCCATAGCGGCAGGCATATGCACCGGTCTGAAATACGGCGACAACTTCCAGGCTGTGCTCATGGCCAACGCCGTGCAGGAGATGTCGCGTTTCCTTTCAGCCATCTATCCGCTCGACCGTAACGTTTACGACTCTGTGTATCTCGGCGACCTGCTCGTCACCGGATACTCCAACTTTTCACGCAACCGCACATTCGGTACTATGATAGGAAAAGGCTACAGCGTCAAAAGCGCGCAGATCGAGATGGAGATGATTGCCGAAGGATTTTTCGGTACAAAGTGTATGAAGGAGAAAAACCGCCACATGCACGTCAACATGCCCATACTCGACGCCGTATATAACATTCTGTACGAGCGCATCAGCCCGCAGATAGAGATCAAACTGCTGACAGACTCGTTCAGATAATGCCAGCCGAAGCTACCTGAATAAAACGATTTTACATATAACTTGACAACATAAAAAACAACAACGATGAAAAAAATCATCTTAGACATCACCAAAGCATCCTCATTCCTCAAGGAGGGTGCCGTTAAAGCTTATGAACAGCAAGTAAACGAGGCACACCGTTCTCTCGAAGAAGGAACATGCCCCGGCAACGATTTCTTGGGATGGCTTCACCTCCCAACATCGGTAACACCCGAATTCCTCAACGAAATACAGACCGTAGCCAACACTCTCCGCGAGAAATGCGAAGTAGTAGTTGTTGCAGGTATCGGCGGAAGCTACCTCGGAGCACGCGCCGTAATCGAAGCTCTGAGCAACTCTTTCGCTTGGCTCGTAAACGACAAGAAGAACCCGACTATCGTCTTTGCAGGCAACAACATCAGCGAAGACTATCTCTATGAACTCACAGAATATCTTAAGGACAAGAAGTTCGGAGTAATCAACATATCTAAGTCAGGAACGACAACAGAGACAGCTCTCACATTCCGTCTTCTGAAAAAGCAGTGCGAGACACAGCGCGGCAAGGAAGAGGCACGCGATGTTATCGTTGCCATCACCGACGCAACAAAGGGTGCAGCACGCGCAGCTGCGACAAAAGAAGGCTACAAGACATTCGTCATTCCAGACAATGTAGGCGGCCGTTTCTCTGTCCTCACTCCGGTAGGTCTGCTGCCTATCGCCATCGCCGGCTACGACATCAAGGCTCTCATCCAGGGTGCTGCCGACATGGAAAAAGCCACCGGCATTGACGTTCCGTTCGACGAGAACCCTGCTGCCATATATGCTGCTACACGTAACGCACTTTATACACAGGCAGGAAAGAAGATTGAAATCATGGTTAACTACCAGCCGAAACTCCATTTCATGAGCGAATGGTGGAAGCAGCTCTACGGTGAGAGCGAAGGTAAGGACGGAAAGGGCATCTTCCCGGCATCATGCGAATTCACAACAGACCTTCACTCCATGGGTCAGTGGATACAGCAGGGCGAGCGTTCTATCTTCGAGACAGTGCTCAGCATAGAGAACACAAGACACGAAGTGCTCTTCCCTAAGGATGAGGAGAACCTCGACGGCCTCAACTTCCTCGCAGGAAAGCACGTTGACGAGGTGAACAAGATGGCCGAACTCGGTACACGTCTGGCACACGTTGATGGTGGAGTACCAAACATCCGCCTGTCTATCCCTGAGCTCAACGAGTATTATATCGGACAGATTATCTATTTCTTCGAAATCGCATGCGGCATCAGCGGAAACCTGCTCGGTGTAAATCCGTTCAACCAGCCGGGTGTAGAGGCATACAAGAAGAACATGTTCGCATTGCTCAACAAACCTGGCTACGAAGCTGAGAGCAAGGCCATCCAGCAGAGACTGGCCGCAGAAGCATAAAACCAGTGAGCATGATAGAAGAAAAAGTAAAGGATTATATAAGAAAGCACGGCTTTGGGAGCTTCAGCCCCAAGGCTGTGCTTTTTGACATGGACGGGGTGCTCTACGACTCAATGCCCCATCATGCCATCTGCTGGAAGCAGGCAATGGCCGAGTACGGCATTGATATGCCCGAGGCAGACACATATAAATATGAAGGCATGCGCGGCGTAGAGACCATTCAACTGGTTGTAAAGCAACAACAGGGACGCGACATAAGCGAAGAGGAGGCACAGATGATGTACGACGAAAAGGCACGTCTGTTCGGACTGATGAAGGAATCGCCCATCATGGAAGGCGTGAAAGACCTCATGCATCAGATAAAAGCCGACGGACTGCAGATAGGCATCGTCACCGGAAGCGGACAGCGTCCG
>ERZ780212.1896-NODE-1896-length-14768-cov-2.517230_pt1 | contig 14768 bp, 7 predicted proteins | sample MGYA00511364_ERZ780212 | MGnify/ENA primary metagenome ERZ780212 (study PRJEB29588, sample SAMEA2147991) | human gut metagenome | biome: human gut; feature: human-associated habitat; material: faeces | place: Denmark | collected 2008/2010 ...
CGCCGATGGAATCCCGGTAGATCCACAGGGAGTCCAGCGTGTTGGCGTCGAACGCCTGGATCGTGCCGTCAGACAGGCCCACGAAGATCATGCCGTTGGCGTAGGTGGGCGGGTTGATGGCGAAGCTGGAGTTGTGATCCATGGGCTTATCAATGAGAATTTCGCCGGAGATAGCATCCACCTTGTAAATGCGGGAGCCGGAGTAGGTGTAGATGGCACCGTCCACCAAAATGGGGCAGCCGCAGGCGTTCACATCGTAGCCGGAGCCGATGGAGGTTGCCCAGTACAGCTCGGCATCCTTGGCGTAGACCGGCGTCTTGTAGTCTACCACACCGTTATTCTCATTGTTTTGGCGTAAGTGGGGCCACGCAGAATCGAAATTGATGAGCTTGTCGTTGGCTGGAGCCTTCTTTAGCGTAATGGTCAGTGTACCGTCCTTGTCGGGGGCGGTATAGTGCTCCACCGTTTGACCGATGTACCCGGCGCAGGTGGTAGTGTAGGAATAGCTGGCACCGGGGGTCAGGCTGTAGGTGCCGTTTTTCTCCACGATGCGCTTGCCGTTCAGATCGTTGGTCAGGAACACCGTGGCATCCGCCGGGGTCGTTTGGATGGTCAGTTGGATGGGGTCACTTTTCTGAACATGGACGGTATAGGTCAGCTCAATGCTGCCGGTATCTGCGTGGCAGACCTGTACCGAAATATCCTCATTATAAAGGTCTGTGTTCAGGACCGCTTCCGCGCCGGCCAGCGTATCATAGCGTACGCCGTTGACCTTGGCATAGTACCCGCCGCAGCAGGCGGTGTCTGTGCTGCTGTTGGGATAGGTGCCGGAGAGGTAGAGAGCGGCGGTCTCCCGGTCTACCTTAACATAATAATCCGTGGTATCTCGATCAAAGCGGGCCGTTGCGCCCTTTGGAGTTACAAAGGGCAGTGTCTCATCCTTTGTGGCAATAGTCAGGCTGGACAGGTGCAGCTGCCGCAGCAGCTGAATATCGTAGTCCTGATAGTAGGTAGTGCCGTTTTCTGTCTTGGAAATGCGGATCGTCACCGTCTGGCCGTAACCGGCCTTAGCCACGGCGTAGGTCAGGCTCTGAGCAAGACCCGTTTTGCTGACAGGCGTTGTGATCGTCTCCATCCGTGCGAGATTATGAATCTCCGGCACGGTGCTTTGGGTCCGATACAGCGCCGTCACGGTTCCGGTTGCCGTGGCCTGCATGGCAACGGAGCTGTTGCAGTCGGACACCGTATAGTTGTAGGTGTGGTCTGCCGCCGTGAAGGTCTTGTCGGCGGCGTAGGCGATCCGGCTGGAAGCATAGGTGCCGTTGTAGAATGCCAGATTGGTCAGCCAGTCGGTGGTGACAGGCTCCGGGACGGACACATTCAGTCCGCTGGAGGCCGTGAAGGTGATCTGCGTATGATACCAGGTGTTCTTCGTGGCGATGCAGGTATAGCTCTCGCCGGGGACCAGGTGATAGATCCCGTCCACCGGGGCAATCTCGGAGCCTGCTCCATTGATCACCTGCACCGTTGTTCCGGAAGGCACAGCCAGCGTCACCGGTACGGAAGCTACCTTCTGAATGTGGAGGGTATAGGTGCTCTGCTCCCCGTTGGGCGCTGCTACCTGAATCATGTGATCCTGCGTGTCTCCGGTCAGCTGCACCGCCCCGGTTCCGGTGACGGTATAATCCTCACCAAATGGTGCGGCGTCAATATCCACAGTGGAGGACACGGTTTTTAGGCTGTACTCCCGGGTGTTGGGCGCAAACTCCAGGGGCAGCTTGGTCCCCTCCGCCGTGGCTGCCAGAGCCTTCAGCGTGGGCACACGGGTCACGGTGACATCGTAGGCCTGAATCTGCGTGTAGCCGTCCGAGCCTGTATACTGTGCTTCCAGCGCGAAGGTCTTGCCCTCCATGCCAGAGGTCAGCAGATAAGTAAGGGATGTGGCTATGCTGTTCCAGCTGCGGGATGTGCCCGACATATCCTTGCCGTTGGTGCCGGTATAAATGGTGCGGAGCCTGGTGGTCTTGGTATTCGGAACATTGCCCATCACAACATTCAGGTACACGCTGCTCAGAGCATTGGCTGTATCCTCGATCCAATACTGCGCCGTGTGGTTCGCACGGTTTTGTGCAGCGCGGTAGGGTTCTTGATCGACATCCAGCAGCCGGATATTGCCGAACCACTCGCCGTAGGGCAGGGTCGCAGAGACCTGGGCGTCGGCGGAGACCGTCAGCGTTCCCTCTGTGCGGTTATATCCGCCATCGGACACACAGAACTTATAGTCGCCGGCGACGACTTGGACGCTGCCGGTGCCGGTGGTAACATTGCCATAGACATCCGTAAGGGAGAGGATCGGTGCCTCCACCGCATTGCCGTTTTGGGTTGCTGTGGCGGAGACGGTGTATTTGGTCCCGTCCAGAAGGGCCGCATATTCAGCAATGGCGTCTTTCAGGTTTTTCAGCAATGGTCCTGCCGAGTCGGCAGTTGCCGTCCGCAGGCCCTTCAGCGCCGCCGCGTAGGCGTTAGCTGCTGCCGGATAATTCTGCACATGGTTGGTCATGTCCAGGTAATCCGCCATTTGGATAATCAGCTGGATAGCTGCGTCCGAATAAGTCGAAGATACATGGAAGCAAAGGGCCTTGACGGAAGAAGCCGGAGCGTCCAGCTTGTAGCCGCCCTTGTCATAATAGAGCAGATAGTTGGCGGAAACGCCGTTGATCTCATAGACGAATCCGTTTTCCAGGCCGACAAAGTCAATATCTGAATCCGCCAGCGCCTGTTGAATGGTTTGTCCAGATTTATACTGGATACGGGTCGGCTCCACGATGGTGCTGTTGGCGTTCATAGCCACAAACACGAAGCTGCCGGCGTACTCTTTCTCTGCGGCCATTGCCGTGGTCGGCATGATGGCAGAAACCAGAAGCACCAGACTCAGAAGCAGAGCCATTACTCTTTTGTGCATTTTCCATCCTCCTTTAATTTCTCAGTACAGGCAGTTCCAGAGCCGGTACCGTATTCTCTCCCACGGTGTCCAGCTGTCCTTGCAGGCAGTCAGTACACGCATGGCAAACGAGTCAACCTTCCTGCGCTGTTCCGGAGTCATCGCCTGGGTACTGAACAGTGCCTTTTGATTCAGCTCTGCGGCTTCTGCCGCTCCTTCCGGGGGCCGGATCGTGCTGTGGCGCAGCAGGTAAACGGCGTAGCCATAGCGCATGGAAATGGCCTCCCGGTCGTCTGCAGCGTCGATAGCGGCCAGCTTCTTCCGAAACACCCTGCGGCGATGGAAAATACATCCGGCCAGCAGCAAGATCAGCAGCAGCGGAAGAAGCAGCAGGTAGTGGGCATCCAGCGAGAAGGTAAAGCGGTCCTGCTTGTGCTCGTTGACCTCCTCCGGCTGCTCCACCTCTACAAATTGCTGGGTGTTGTTCTCGTAGGTATTCTCATCCGGGCTGTCGCCGCCCAGGGACAGTTCCTCATCGTCTATGTAGCCGGGAGTCACCTCGAAGGGCACAAAGCCGACACCGCTGACATAGTATTCCGCCCAGGCGTGGGCGTTCTCCTCTGTCAGGGTGATGGTCTCACCGGCCTTGTACCGGGCGGCATCCTCCGCCGAGAGGTAATACCCCTCCACATAGCGGGCCGGAACGCCCATGTAGCGCAGCATCAGCACTGCCGCCGTGGCGTAATGGACGCTGTAGCCGTGTCCGCTGCGCTCCAGCGTATATTGCAGGAAGTCGCCGCCGCCATTCATGGTCCGGGCAGTCTCATCGTATGTCATGTTTTCCCGGAGATAGTCAAAGATAACGGTACGGATGTCGCCAATGGTCCGGGCCTGGGTGTCCAGCTTCAGCTGCCGCTGGAGAACGGCCCAGCTGTCCTGGGTCATTTGCAGGTCCACAGCCCGCAGATAGTCGGCGTATGCCTGCTCCTTGGATAGATAGGTCTCGATGTTTTCTCGCCCCTGAGCGGTGGAGAGGTTCCGCTGGATCTGATACCAGTCCGGCACACTGCCTTTCAGATAAGACAGATTCTCTGCGGCGGGCAGGTCCGTGTCTCCGATGCGATCCGCTGCCAGCGTTTCACTGCCATAGACGGCGTAGGGGTAGTAGCCGTGGGCGGAACAGGCGGAGAGATTTCGTATAGTCATGGACAGCGGTGTGGCCGTCTCCGTATAGCCATCCGCCAGTGCAATTTGACTCTGGCCGTAGAAACCCGCCTCATGGAGCCAATAGAAAAGGTCCTCATATTGGGCGGTTTCTTCGGTATCGGCTGCTTTCCAGCCGGTGCCGGTGTAGGTGTCGTAGACCTGCCCACGCAGATACACCTTTTCCGGCTGCTCCATTGTGACTTCCAGCGCCGGGGTGTCGCTTTTATTCCAGACGGGTAAGTTCTTGAGGTTTCCTTCCGGCATGGAATTGGTATCGCTGTCGTAGTGCCGCTGGTGAAGCTGGGTTTGCATCGTCTCGACCATGTCTGTATTCAGCTTGTCTTGGCAGGACAGGCCAATCAGCAGACACAGCGCTGCACACAGGACCGGCAAAATCAGCTGCGCCGGAACGACTGCAAGGGCTTCTCCCTCTGCCGTGTGCTGCACCATCAGCAGCACCGTGCCAATAATCAGCAGCCCACCGCCGATGCCTATGGGAAACAAGCCCAGCAACAGGGCTGCATAACAGGGCAGCAGAATCGGCAAGGCCAGCAGCATCCGTCCGCTCCATGCGCTGCGGCTGAGAAGCAGCGACACCGCCAGTAGCAGAACCGTTACCGCCAGAGGCAGAAATTGGGCATCCGCTGCCGCAAGGTCCAGGTAGATCTTCCCGGTCTTTTTCGTCAGCAGGGTCAGGAAATCATTTGCCAGTGTTCCAAAACCGGGTAGGACAAACTTGTTCAGTGCCAAGCTCAGAAGAAGCAACACGCCGATGCCCGCTGGAACGAGCCAGTTCCCGATTCTGGTTTGGTATACTATCAGCAACGCCGCCTGCACCAAAATCGCAGCTGCTGTCATGGCCCACCATGGGTAGGGAACAGAGGGAAATGCAGCGGTTAAAAGCAAGCAGAAGCCCACCGTCAGAACGGCACAGACCACCCAAGCACCCCAGGGAAAGTGCAGCTTTTTCTGTGCCGTTTCGGTGACAATCCACTGGAGTCCGTTTTCATTTTTTCGCATGATGGGTTAAACCTCCAGTCGCTGCATGGCCTCGGAATAATTCTGCGGGGTAAAGGTGGTCGCACCGGGGTACTGTTCTTCGGTACAGAGGATGAAATGCACCCGCCCGTCCGTGAGTAGCTGTTCTTCCGGCGCTGTGCCGAAACAGAGAATTCGGCTGTAACCGTCAGTTTTGGGCAGGCGGCACTCAGCGCTACCCCTGGTCTTTACCAGAGCCGGGATAGCCTGCAAAAGCTGGTTTTCCTCTGAAATGTCCTGGACCTGCAGATCGTCCCGGTCCGTCCAGCACAGGGTATAGGGTACACCACTTTGCAGCAGTGTCATGCCTGCGGAGGACACGACCTCCGCCAGTGCGTCCATCTGCTGGGGGTTACCGCCGGTGCGCTTATCCCAGAATACCAAAAGGGAACGGCTCTCTGGCTGGCTGGCCTCTTTCAGAATCAGCTCATCTAACTTGGAGGACAGCTTCCAGTGAATTTGCCGGATGTCATCGCCGGGGCGATACTCCCGGAGCTGGTACACCTCGCTGCGGTCCTCACCCCGTCGATTGGAAGCGCCGTCGTCGGCATAGGCCGGTCGGGCGGTCATGTCCGCCTCCATTGGATACAGGTCCGGGAGGATGGTCAGACGGGCATCCGCTTTCACGAGGGCCTTCATGGGAAGCAGGCCCAGATAGTCCAGCAGGGTAAACCGGCTGATCTGCACATACACTCTGCCGCAGAAGCTGCTTTGCAGCAGGATGGTTTGGCTGCTTTCGCCCTTGGCTCCGATGCTGCCGGTCAGCGTCACTGTCTGATCTTCCTCAGTGAGATCATTGCGGATAGAGACCTGACAGCCATAGCGCATTACGGGCAGAAACGCTCCGTTGTGGATACGCACCCGACAGCTGACTGCCGTGCGTTTTGCCGCTGTGGCCGGGGTCAGAATGTCCGCCTGCAGGTGCCTGCGGACATAGAAATTAACCGCCCAGGAGGCCAGGGGCAGCAGGAGCAGCAAGCAGAGTCCGGCCAGCGCCCAGAAGGAGCCGCTTGTAAGAAGCAGCGCCGCCAACGCCAGCAGCAGGATCAGATAACACAGGGCGCTGCCTAAGATCGTTTTTCTCATTTGCTGGAAAATTCCCGGACATCCGGCTTCTGGACGGAGGTAAGTACATTTTGCAGGATCAGTGCCGCTGTATAGTCCTGGAGCCGCGCCTTGGAGTTGAGGATCAGACGGTGGACGCACACATCCGGGAACACGGCGCACACATCGTCAGGGATCACATAGTCCCGGCCCTCTAAGTAGGCGTTGGCCTTGGCCGCACGGGTCACAGCCAAAGCGCCACGGGGACTGACACCCAGGGTCACATAGGCGTTGGAGCGGGTCAGATCCACCAGCTCTGCAATATAGTCATAAATTCGGTCTGCCACATGGATATTGCTGACCTCTGCAATGAGCTTTTCCAGCTCGGCAGGGGAAGTCACTGTCTGGCAGGCAGAGAGTGGGTCCACATGATGGCGATCCTTCAGCAGTGCTGCCGTGCTGGCCCGATTGGGATAGCCCATGCTCAGTTGGAGCATGAAACGGTCCAGCTGGGATGCGGGCAGCATCTGCGTACCCGCAGAACCCACCGGGTTTTCCGTTGCCAGCACGATAAAGGGCTTCGGCAGGGGCCGGGTCACGCCGTCCACGGTGACCTGCAACTCCTCCATAGCCTCCAGCAGAGCGGATTGGGTCTTGCTGGAGGTACGGTTGATCTCGTCCGCCAGCAGCAGATTGGTCATAATGGCTCCGGACTGATATTTCAGCTTGCCGTCTGCCTTATCGAATACGGAAAACCCGATAATATCCGATGGCAGGGTGTCGGAGGTGAACTGGACACGCTTGGAGTCCAGACCTAGCGTTTTGGAAAATGCCTTGGCCAGCGTCGTCTTGCCTACGCCGGGGACATCCTCCAGCAGCACATGACCCTGTGCCAGGATGGCCAGCAGCACCTTGCGGACGATGTCCTCCTTGCCCAAAACGACCTTGTTGACCTCTGCCTGAATTTGATCTGTCAGCTTGTTCATACTTTTTTCCTCTTTCTGCCGATGATGTAGATCGCACCAGCGGCGATTACGACTACCGCACCGATCACGGCGCAGATGATGATTCCGTTTGTGCCGAATGCCTCACGGGGCGCTTGAGTGCCGTCAAAATGCAGCACCCACGGCTGCCCGGACCGCACACGCTGCACAGCCACTAAGGCCAGGACGGATTGGGCCGTTGCCAGGCCGTCGCCGGCCCCCTCCAGCACATGGCGGTAGGTGCCGTCCGCTTCTCGGAACTGGGAAAGGTCCGTCAGCAGGGTGTGCTCGCCCTTAACAAAACGGCTATCCGTCTCCGGGTCAATGCCCAGCGCACACAGGGCCAGGATGACCTGGGCGGTGCTTTCCGCGTTTTCATCGCCGTAGGCGATATACCCGCAAGTGTCCGTCAGCTGGCCGGAAAGATAGGAAAGTGCTGCGTCGATCTCGGTCTCCATCTGGTCCCGATAGGGAGCTAGGGCCTGCACCGCCATAGCGGTGATGTCCACATCCGATTTTCCGGGGATCAGGCCGAAGCCGCCGTCCGGCTCCTGAGCAACGGAAATGGCATTTACCATGTCCTCCCGGGAATACAGGGCGTCTGCCGGGACCTCTGTGTCCCCGGCATCCAAGGTCAGCAGCGCCCATATCCAGCCATTTAAGCCCTGAGCGCCCGGATCACGGGCATAGTTGTAAGTACCCTCTGCGATCAGGTCAATGGCCGAGCCGTCGGGCTTCGCGCCGAAGTTGGTGGGGTTGCCCCCCAGTGCCAGCACCGTTAAAGAAATCCGGTGGTATTCCGTGGCCTTGTTGCGGTCCAGGCATCCGTTTTTGGCGTATGCGTCCTCCACATGGGCCTTCAGTTCCGCCAAATAGTCGGAATAGCTCTCCCTTGTGCCGGACAGTGCCATAGCTATGGCCAGCCAGTCACAGACGGAATCGCCTGCAGGAAACAGCTCCCGGTCCTTCAGCAATTCGCCCTTCTTGCCGCCCAGAGCGGACATTCCCTCCGCACTCTGTGCGATCTGTTTTTCCAAAGAGGGCTGCGCTTCCGCAAAGACCACCGTTGGGAGCAGAAGCAGCACGCAAAGAAGTGCCGCTAATATTCGTGTTGCTCTTTTCATGCTGCTGCCTCCCAGGTTCTATGGAATTTGTTTTGATAAGGGGTAAGGCCCGATTCCCGCTGCAGGAGCAGGGCGGGGGCCGCCTGTGCGGCGGTGGGGGATGGCTCCGTACCGCCGGTGGCCGGGAGAATATCTGTTTTCTCCTCATGGCACTTGGAGCAGCGATAGTGGATGTAACCATCCTCTGTTTCGGTGGGTTCCAAACGGTCCGTCTCCACGAAGTCGTGGCCCAGGGCTTGGTAGCCGCCGTTGATCCACAGGCCGCAGTAGCTGCTCAGTGAACCGTAGCCGCCTCCGGTGGAATCGTAGCCGCCGATGTCCTTGCCGTAGGACAGGGTGAAGCGCACATAAATGGTAATGCCGTTGCGGACCTTGTAGCCACTCATGCCGGTACCCTCATACAGGGTGCCGTTGATGGAGTACATCCAGCCCGAGCCTTGGGTATAGTCAAACTCCCCGATGCTGTCCCGGTCATAGTTGTCATTGGTGGTGATGCCGTCCCGCAGGATCAGCTCCCAAAGATGCTCTGGGACATTGGCACGGTAGGCAATGTCGCCCCGGCTAATCCGGCGCAGATAGAAGTTCATAGTGGTGGACCCCTGGTAATCCGGCTCATAACCGCGCTCCTGCAGGAAGCGCAGCAGCACGGATGCCGCCGTTTCGCCCTCCACGATGTCCAGCGTACCGGTATCCAGAATGCCCAGGCCGATGGTGGTCGCATCCAGCACCACATCCACCGAGCCTGCCGGGTCGCCCTCACTGATCTGGTGATAGGTGACGGTGTAGACCTTCATGGTGGAGTTTCCGTTACCATCCCAGGCCAGCACCCGGACGATGTGGGTTTCTTCATCGCCCAACTGAGGGGGATCGAAATACAACTCGTAGGTGGGTTGAGAATCGCCGTAGCTCTTTTCCACGGTTTTGCCGTCCAGCGTGACCCGAATTTGATTGGAATAGATCACACCGGCTCCCAGCTCTGCGTCGGCACGGGCAATCACCGTCAAGGGGAAGGTTTGGGAGCTCATGTCCAGGCTGGCCCCGTCCAGATTGGTAACGATGGAGGGTGGATAGTCCCCCACCGTCGGGTGGGTATCGTCCGCAAGATTCGCGTAATAGCCCACCCGGTACTGAACAAGTCCCAGAAAGGTCTCCCCATCATAAAGAGACAGCACAAAGAGGTTATCTGCGTTGAAATCCAGCTGTGCCTCGTAGTCCTGGTTATTCTGAGAAGTAAGCAGCAATCCGTTTCCGGAATTGGTCTCATTTTTCAGCCGGACACGGATATGCAGATCGCCCTTACCCAGGGGATAGGCCACAAAGGTCAGCTTGCTGTCGGGCAGCTCTGCCTTGGTAAGCTGCTGGGTTTTCAGTGTCGTATAAATGCGGGGGGTATCATCCTCCTCACCGCCGCTGCCGTGGTCACCGCCGCTGCCGCCGTGGTCCCCGTCGTCTCCGCCGGTGCCATCACCATGGTCACCGGAATCCTCGGAGCCGCCTTTGTTATCGTCTGACTTGGAGCCGCCCTGGTCGCCCTTGCCGGGGTTATCCGTGGGGTCTGTGGGGCCCGATGGATCCGGCTTGGTGTCATCGGGTTTCTGCGTGTCATCAGGTTTCTGCGGCTCATCAGGTTTCTGCGGCTCTGATGGGTCCTGGGCAGTATCCGTATTCTCTGTATTATCCTTGCCGGAGCTTTGTCCGCCAGTGCTGCCGGAGCCTTGCAGCGACTCTGCCTGGAGCCGATCCGGCTGAGTGCTGATGGGATTCTCCGGCCTTGTCCGACCGGAGGAAAGAAGTGAGAGGCTGATCCCTGCCACCAGCACAATGACCAGCAAAATACTCACGGCGCTATATAGGCCGCTATGTTTTTTCATACGGGTATCCTCCAAATGCTTATTTTGGATTCTTACCATCGACTCCTAAAGCAGGAGGCAATGGTAAAGCCCCAAAATATGGCGAATTGCCTCCCCTCCCAAAAGGGAGGGGAAGCTATGGATTCGCCTTGGTTTACTTGGAATTTTTGACGACCGCAACGGCGTCGGTGGAGTTGACGACCTTATCTTTGGTCACATCCGCGCGCAGAAACTTCCGCACAGAGACTTTTTCGAAGTCGGTGTACTTGCCGCTGTAGATGTCATAAGTAAGTTGAGCATCGTTGATGTCCACAACATTCGTCTCGTTGACATCATAGCTCTGCGTCACTTCCTCGGCAGTGGCGCTGGCCTGCATAATATTGGCCTCAGCCATAGCCTTGTCGAATGCCTCTCCCTTGTCCACGATCACCAACCAGCTGTAAACATTCTCGCCGTAAGCGGTAGTCTTATACATGACATTATCGCCGTAGGCAAACGCCTTGCCCTCTTCGGGGGTGCCGGTCACGGTTACCAGGAACACGGTCTTGTTATCCATCTCTACATACTCGGAAACAGCTACCTCCATGGTCAGAGTGGATTTCTTCTCGATGGTGATGACCAGATCGCCGGTGACATTGGCAATGGTGTAGGTGTTGTTAGCACCCTCGGTGACAGTCACATCCTTGCCGCCCATAGTGGCAGTGATGGTGTACTCAAAGTTCTCCTGCTTGGCCACGGTGAAGGTGTAGTTAGCCTTTTCCTGAACGGTGCTTTCACCGGTAGCCTCACCTGCGCCGTTGCCTGCAAAGCTGACCTGGTAGGTTTCCAGCGGCTTGACCTGTTTGTTACTGTTGATGACGATGTCGCCGGTCACATCCGCACCGGGGATGGTGTAGGTGGTGGTGCCGTCGTCATTTTTCTGGGCCGCAAAGCCGGTGTACGCCTTGCCGCCGATGGTCACGGCCATGTTATAGGTGTAGCCAGCCGCAGGAGTCAGCTTGAAGGTGTAGTCCTTCATGTAGGTAGCAGTCGCTTCACCGGTGGTATTATCGCCCAGGGTGACATTAAAGGTCTTGGCGGTCTTTTCGCTGGTGACAATAACATTGCCGTTGACATTGGGGACCGTGTAGGTGCCATCGGCGCCAATGGTGGGGGTGACTTCCTCGCCGCCCACGGTGACGGTCACGGTGTAGTCATAGTTGGGATCCTTGGGGACGAAGGTCAGTTTGCCGCCTGCTTCGATCACGGAGCCTGTTGCATCGGTACGAGTGAAGTCGTCCGGCAGAGTCACGGTGTAGCCGCTGACGGTCACGGTGGTCTTATCGGTCAGAACAATGGCGACGGCGGCATCCTGATTAAAGGCATGGGTGCTGTTATCCACATAGGCATAAAGATTCGTTTTAAGGTCAGTTAAATCTATTTTCACCTCAGTTGATCCTTGTCCCACAGCGGTGAAGGACAGCCGCAGCGCTTCGCCCAGGTTGGCGGGCTCGCCATAACGGGTTATGTTGATAGCGCCGGAAGACACAAATGCGCGATAGCCTTCTTCAGAAACGCTCTCCATGTTCGGCTTCAGTACAGTGTTGTCATAAGTGACTCTTATGTCATATGCATTGTAGGTGGTCTCGCCGTTGTTACTGCCAATATACACAGGGATCTCCACAATTTGACCGGAGGCGACCGTTACATCGCTGCCCATGGATACGGTGTAGCCCTTGGCTTCAGGGGTTTCAACAGGGATGGTCAACTCACCGCCGACCACATTATGAGCAACATCAATAAGATTATCTCCTTGCTTGGGATCATATGTTTTTAACGTATCAATCTGCAGCGTGAACTTGGAGTTAGTAGTATCTGCCCCCTCCTTTGCCGTGAAAACAAATGTGGCTAAATCGCCAGCTTTCCAGATCTTGTGGTTCTCCGCATCGGCATCCCAGGAGGTAAGCAGGTAAGTAAGTCCCACAAAGCCCTTCGAATTTGCTACGTCTACTTTTGTAAAAGCAAATTCAACAGACTCTGATACGCCAGTTCTTTTAGAAAGTGTATAGGCGGATGTGTCAAAGTTGATCTTCATACCTGCGCCATCGATCGCTGTGTCCTTATCCAGGCTCAACGTCAGCGTCACAGTCTCACCGGGGGCGACAGAGGTTTTATCTGCGCTCATAGTGATGGTCGGCTCGTCTGCTGCAAAGACGGCAGGTACCAGGCTCAGCACCATCGCCAATGTCAGCAGAATAGAAACTATTTTTTTCATGTGTTCTCAATTCCTCCTATCAAGATTTTTTCTCAGCAGGGAATTCCGTAATATTTCCCAGATAGAACTGGCAAATCATCAAGGCATCCGAAACATCTACTGCACCGTCTCCGTTCACATCGGCAGCTGCATTCTGCGCATCCGTCGGTGCTACATTGCCCAGATAAATCTGGCAGATCAGCAGTGCATCCGAAACATCAATGGTATTGTCTCCGTTCACATCCCCATATGTCACATCCGGCTTTATGTCTGCCTTTGCATACTCAAAGGTGAACAGGGCGACGGGCCTAAAATTATTAGTGCTGCTGGATTCCAGTGTGACCGCCATGGCTGTTCCGTCCGCATTGCGGATATAACGGGTGACGGGGGTGGTAACGGTCTGGGTTCCGTCACTGTTGGCCTTGTAGCTGTTTTCCAAAGTAACGGAGCGGATGGTTGCCGAGGACACCACATCCACGGCAAGGTCCGTTTCATAGCCGTATGCAGTAGCGTCTGCGTGGTAAATATCCACGCCCTCGTTGTAGGTAATGTCAACGCTCTCCGTTCCCTCCGGAACGATCACATGGTACTTGGGAATCTCCTCGTAGACATTTTTGAACTCCTCGTTGTCCTCGCTGCCCAGGGTAACGATGCCCTCATAGGAAATGTTCTTTGCATTCAGCTTCGTGCCGTTGACAGAGATGGACTGGAAGGGGCGCTCCAACTCAGCGGTAGCAGATACATTCAAGATGGCTGTGGCCGGTGCGATCTTGGCATAGTCCGTGCCGCCAGAATCATCCGTGGCAATCTTTCGGTTGGGATCCATGCCTACAAGGTAGTAGGTGCCCTCCTCTGTGGGGGCGGTGAAGGAGAAAGTGCTCTTTCCGTCAGCCGCTTCCTTGTACTGATCGATTTGCTCCCACTTGTCGTTATACAGGAACACATCCAGGTTCGAGAAGGGATAGAAGTCGCTGCCCTCGAAGGTGGTACCGTAGGCCTGGGTATTCACTGTCATCTGTGTGCCGGGACGGACGCTGTATTCGTCCTGGTCGAAGCAGGTAAACGCGCCGCCGCTGCTCCAAAAGCTCCAGTTGCTATACATGGACACATCCCAGGTATCTCCGTCCGACAGCACGATATAGTCGGAGGTGGAGCCCCAGCCGGGGCTCATGTAGGGGTAGCAGTGGTTCCTGTAATACATCAAGTTCTCGTCATGGCCCCAAAAATTTGCCATGTAGAGGCTGGTGGGAGAGCCGGTGATCTTTAGAGCGGCCAGCGTGTCTGCTGTATAGGCAGGTTCTTCATCCATGTAAAGGACATCATTCTTTAGGATAAAATTCTCCAAAGCACCGCGGTCGTACTTGCCCTTGCAGCATTCCTCCTCCGGCAGGCCGATGAAGTAGCGCTCCAGCAGGTAGAGATACAGGTGCAGGCCGGTGGGCCGTTCCACGATGTTCTCGTCGATGTACTCGCCCTCGCCGTTTGCCGTGTGGTAACGGTAGAATTCGGCCATGTCGTACCGGCTCAGGTCGAAGTAGGGGACGGTGATGGCCTTATGGCAGAGAACCGTGCCATCCGCGCCCTTGAGCGGTACACCGTCGTTAGAGATGGTCACATATACGGTGACTTCCTTGGCGGGGGTCTCATCGTAGTTATACTGTGCGTCTAATCCGTGGGGAGCTTCCTTGACCGTGATGGTAAAGGTCGCTGTAAGCTCTTTGCCGTCCGAGCAGGTCGCCTTGACCTTTGGCTCATAGGTGCCGGGGTCTTTCTCTGATACATAGAGCACGCCATCCTTGACCTTGGTCTGAACGCTGAACTGGTCTGCGTTGGTCAATTTATAGGTCAGCGAGTGGCCGTCCGTATCTTCAAAGACATCTGCCAGCTTGATCTCCAGCAGGCTGCCGGCCACCACCTCACCGGTGGTGACGGCATTCGCCTTCACGGAAACGCAGGAATCCGCAGCCAGCGCCGGTATGACGCCGAATACGCCTGCCGACAGAACCAAAGTCAGTGCCAGCAGCAGAGATAGTATGCGTTTTCTCATATTTGTTTACCTCATTTATGCGTAGGTTACATCCAGCGCGCGTAGAGCGTCATGTTGCTGCGCACCGGGTCTCTCTGTGTATCCCAGGGCTTGGTGAGCGCCTGATCTGCATACCAGCCGCCGAACACGGCACCGGGCTTCGTGGGCGTCATGACTTCGCCGATGACGCCGCCTCGCTTCACGGAAACGGTCTCCAGCTCTGTGCCGCCGTTTGTCTCAAATCGGACCTTCTTCTTGCCCAGCAGGGCCAGCGAAGCCGCTAAATTGATAGCTGTCGTGGTCTTGCCCACGCCGCCTTTCTG
>ERZ780212.1907-NODE-1907-length-14655-cov-4.600822_pt1 | contig 14655 bp, 10 predicted proteins | sample MGYA00511364_ERZ780212 | MGnify/ENA primary metagenome ERZ780212 (study PRJEB29588, sample SAMEA2147991) | human gut metagenome | biome: human gut; feature: human-associated habitat; material: faeces | place: Denmark | collected 2008/2010 ...
CGGCTCAGCCGCCCTGATTGCCTTCTTTCTCATATTCATGCGGATATTGACAGCGGGCAAATATACGCAAAAACCCTTTAACGGTAACCGGTATGCCGGTACGTTGCCATGCTTTAAGAAATCCTCACTGTCTATTTTTCATACATATGTTGTCTAATTTTTTACTTTGTCGCATAATCATGCACCGGGCGGCCCGTACGGCTACCGAAGACTGATTTGAAAAATTCCATACATTTGCAGACTGATGCCAAGCATTTACGCAAATGAGGATTGGACAGAATATAGAAAAACATTGGAAATCATGGTGCCTGGTTGCTGTCGCTCTATGTCTGGCACTTATATCCATCTGCCTTGTCCACCGGCCGGCCGGAGACGGTAGGGGCAAAGTCAGCGCGCCCTCATATATCAAGTCCATGAGCCGAGAACTGAACAGACTCACATACGACAATGACTGGGATTCCTTGCTGAGCACAACTCACAAGATTATCGACAGGGAGATGTCGAACGGGGAGACTGATACGATGATGATACTCTGCGCGGCTTTATACAACGCACAGTATTTTCTTTTTACGGAGAACATGGACTCTCTGAAATGGTATCTGAACTTTATCGGACAATATAAAGACAAGTTTACAAGAGTCAGGACCGACCTGGAAAGCATGCTTTACATGATAGAGGGGTACTATAAGATAAAATCCGAAAATGACTTTCCGGGAATGGTGGCATCATTGCTGAAAAGTTACGAGACAGATGTAGCTAACGGCTTTACCGGCATATCGGCTTTGGCCAATATTGTCAGTTTCTACTGGGTCCGTTCCGATGTCGGTGGAATGGTATATGCGGAGAAGATACGCGGCATAATTGCGGACACTCCTGTCTCAGACTACGGCAAGTGCATAGCGTATATAGCTGTTGCCCAGATGCTGTCCCTTTCGTCTGACCCATGCAAGGCCATGTATTACGCTGATGGGGCTGAGAGCATTGTCGAATCAGAGCACTATGTCTCCTACCTTCCGATTATAGCCACCATCAAGGGTGACATACACTCCTTTCTCGGAGAGACGGCCTTGGCTGAAGAAGAGTACCGGACGGCACTTTCCTATGTGGAGTATGCGGAACCGTCAGTAGTGTCCCTGATTTGTTTGAGACTGGGGAGTCTGTATGAGAGACGGGGACAGTATGAGAAAGCTGTCTCCTTGTATGCCGAAGGACTGGACACCGCCGTCGAGAATGAGAACATGGAGCTTAAAAGCGAGCTTTACATACGGCTCGCCACGGTCAATGACAGTCTGGGCAACAACAGCAGGGCTCTCGAGTTCTACCGTCAGTACTTCCGTTACTTCCAGCTGAGCAAGGAATGGGAGCTGAGCAACCTGCGCATGTCGTACCAGCAGGTCCTGCATGACAACGAGATAAAGTCCAAGGAGCTTGATTTGCTTGAAGCCAACCGCAGAATGATAGTCATTGCCTCTGGACTTGTGCTTTTCTCGGTGCTTTTAATTCTATTGATCGTACTTTACAGGAAACAGCGCTTACTGTACAGAGTACTGGTCGACCGGTATCAGTATCAGCTGAACCTGCAGAAAATTTCCGACAGGATGTCGGCGCGGGATGGGGATTCTGATTTATGGAACCGCGTCGGGAAGCTGATGAGTGAGGAAAAGATCTACTTGAGGAAGAATCTTTCACTTGAGAGCCTGGCTGCCGAAGTCGGCACCAACCGCACGTATCTTTCAAAGACCATAAATTCGTTTTCAGGAAAGAATTTCAGCAGCTACGTGGACAGTTACCGTATCAGGGAAGCTGTAAGAATCATTGAGTCTTCTCCGAAAAAGGCAGTCATCAAGCAGATAGCAGAGGCGGTGGGATACAATTCGACTCCGGTCTTCTATAAGGCATTTACCAAGGAAATAGGTCTGGCCCCTGGAAAATACAGGGAAGAGATCTTGCGTAGAATGCATTGATAATCATAGGGATTGGGTGTCGGATGCCTGCCCGGTGGCATTTTGCGGATTTCATTAAGATTTGTAAATTTACGATTGGTGAAAAATAGGGCCGCCTCTTTTTCTGTTTTCTGGCAGGTTTGTATATAATTTTACTGTCGGAAATTTAATACATCACATTATGAAAAAATCATCTTATTTGTTTTGTTCATTAGGGGTCGCCCTGATAGGGGCGCTCAACAGTTGCACTCCGGCAGAGGAGGAGCGTATCCCCGTGCTCGGTATCGAAGAGGATCTGATTGCCGTGCCGGCCGAAGGGGGAGAATTCAGTGTGAGATATAGCCTGGAGAATCCCGTAGACGGCGTGCTTCCTTCTGTTGTTCCGGAAGAAGGCTGTGACTGGGTCTCGGATTTTACGGTTTCGGAAGGTGTCATATCATTTACTGTGGCAGCCAATGAGAATTCCGGACAGCGCAACGTTAAAGTGGAGGTGACGTATCCGCAAGTATCCACCGGCGCAGAGTTTACCATAGAGCAGGAAGGCACGGAACCTGTCCCGGGCGACCTCTCTATAAGTATTGAAGTGAAAGACTTCGATGCGACAACCATTGTCGCCGACATCCTGCCTTCAGATGAGAGCATTGTTTATTACCTTGGATTAGAGAAGTCAGAATGGCTTAATGACAATGACCTTAATGATAATGATGCTTTCTTTCAGTACGTGCTTGAGGATATCGAATACGAAGTGGCAGGCGGCAAGTCATATGGAGATGTGTTGTATAAAGGCACTTTGGAGAATATGAGGTTCTACAACTGCGTTCCTGAAACCGATTATACTATATACGCGTTCGGACTTGATACTGTGTCCAAGGAAATGACCACTGACATAACTAAAGTCAATGTGACGACAGGTGCGATTGAGATGACTGATGTTCAGTTTGCCATTGAGGTTGAGGAGAATGACGGCACCCTGACAATCACAGCGACGCCACAGGAAGGCTATGACGGATATTTCTATATCGACATATACGATAAGTTCAATATGGAATTATTTAATGACGGTATGAGTCTGTTTGAGAGATGTGATGACAGTTTCAGAAGTATCGTGGAAGTATATTCGATGTTTTTGGGATGGAGTGTTCAGGATATTCTTGAGAATGCCTGCTATAAAGGAGATAAAAATGTCAGGTTATATGAGAACGCGATGGCGGAGATGGAGTACACGATAGTGGCGTATGCTGTCACGAATACCGGTTATGCCAATTCTGATCCGTCTTTCGTTAAATTTACAACAGGTCCGGGAGCAGTGTCCTCAGATAACAGAATTACTGTGGATGTGGAAAAAGTCTCCAACAACAGCGCTACAGTAAGTTTCGGAACTACAAATGACGATGCGTGGTTTTATTATTGCCAAACTGCAGACAGGCATGAGTCGATGTTCGGAGAATACAGCAACGAGGATATAATGAACTATATATTGTTTTTTTACACTCCGGAAAATGAATTTTATGTCGGGGACAGGACTGTGGTAATGGATAATTTGGAAAAAGGTACAGAATACTATGTCTATGCATTTGGAGTGGATATGGACCGGGAGATTTTCACGACAGACCTTACTGTGGCGACTTTCGTGACAGGAGAAAGTGACGCTGGTGCTTCTTTCAGTGCAGAATTCGGCAAGTATTATAATGTGCAGGAAATTCTGGCCATAGATCCTTCCTGGAGCGACAAGATTGATTCTTTTGAGGATTATGGCGTTGTAATGCCGGTAAAAGTCTCGACAGAGCCGGAAGGATGTGAGTATTATTATGGCTTGTTCAGAACAGAGTACTACAGTGACTGGTCTGATGAGGACTTTTATGACATGCTTGCGTTTTATGGCCCCTATAAGGACCCTGTCGTGTACTGTCTGTCAAGTTATAGTGACTTTGACTCAATGCTGGTGGGCGCCTGCAAGGATGCTGACGGCAATTGGGGGCCGATAGAGAGGTATGACGTAGCTCCTTTCACCGAGGACGGAGCTTCTGACGCACAGGAATTTGTGGATACATATCAATGACGGCGCAGTGTCAGGTGCCGGGCTTTCGGGACCTGACCTGAAGTTGATGTCCTGTGCCAAATAACAGGGGAAGCTTGAAACGGTCAGACAGCCGTGGAAGGCCTCCCCTGTCTCGAACCTTGCAGTCAGGCGCTCTTGCTGCCGGAAGCGGTTGTGTTGTGCGGTTTACGATTAAAGTAAGTCAGAAAGAGTTGTCATGCGTAAATTTTGTTAAATTTGCGGAAACGAATTAATACCGTGACAATGAAAAATACCGTTAAGACTATCTGCTCCGCTCTGGTCGGGGCAGCGGCAGTCGCAGGGGTGTCGTCCTGCGGCGGAAATCAGAATCAGACAGAATCTCCCATGAAACAGAAAGTTGAGGAGTACGCACCCTTCGAGCTGACATCTCCTTTAGCAGCTCAGCTCAGCGACAATGAGCGCCAGATAGTGGAGATATTCTTCCAGATCGGCCAGATCGCCGATGACCTGTTCTGGCAGCAGACATTCGGGGACAAGAGTCTCATAGACCAGATTGCAGACCCGTATGCAAGGCAGTTCGCCTACATCAACTACGGTCCATGGGATCGCCTCGATGACAACAAGCCCTTCATCGACGGCTACGGCGCCAAGCCCGATGTATGCACCTACTACCCCGAGGACATCACTCTCGATGAGTTCAACGCCTTCGATGACCCGGACAAGTCGTCCTGGTACACAGTCCTGCGCCGTGATGAGAACGGAAAGCTGAAGACCGTATGGTATCACGAGGAGTACGCGGAGGAAGTAGCCGAGATGTGCGCATTGATGCAGAAAGCGGCTGACCTGGCCGAGGATCCCGGCCTGAAGAACTACCTGCTCAAACGCATCGAGTCTTTCAGGACTGACGACTACCTTCCCAGCGACCTCGCCTGGATGGACATGAAGGACAGCAGGATAGACTTCGTGATAGGCCCTATCGAGAGCTACGACGACAAGTTCCAGGAGACCAAGACCTCCTACGAGTCATTCATCCTGCTGAAGGACACCGAGCGCAGCAAGGACCTGGCCAAGTTCGTGGCCATGCTCCCTGCACTGCAGAAAGAGCTGCCCTGCAAGCCCGAGTACAAGACCTTCGTGCCCGGCACATCCTCCGACCTCAACGTCTATGACGTAGTCTACTACGCCGGAGACTGCAACGCCGGCAGCAAGACCATCGCCATCAACCTGCCCAACGACGAGCGCGTACACGCCATGAAGGGCACCCGCCGTCTCCAGCTGCGCAACTCGATGCAGGCCAAGTTCGACAAGATTCTCCTCCCGATAGGCGAGCTGATCCTCGCTCCCGAAGAGCACGAGCACCTGAAGTTCGACGCCTTCTTCTGGAACGTGACCTTCCACGAGGTGGCCCACGGCCTCGGCATCAAGGAGACCATCAACGGCAAGGGCAGCGTGGACGCGGCCATGGGCACTGAGAAGACCTCCTGGGAAGAGGCCAAGGCCGACATCCTCGGACTCTTCATGGTATGCCGCCTGATAGAGAACGGTGAGATTACCGGCATCACAGTAGAGGACGCCATCACTACCTACATCGCCGGCATATTCCGTTCGGTACGCTTCGGAGCCGCATCCTCCCACGGCAAGGCCAACATGATGTGCTTCAACTTCATGGAGCAGCAGGGCGCATTTACCCGCAACGCCGACGGCCTCTATGTCATCGACTACGCCAAGGCCAAGAACGCCATCAACGCCTGGGCCGACCTCATCCTGACCACCCAGGGCAACGGTGACGTCAAGTTCGCCACCGAGTTCCGCGCGAAGAACGGCGGCATCACCCCCGCCCTCCAGGCCGACCTCGACCGCATCAACGCCGCCGGTATCCCCAAGGACATCTTCTTCATCCAGGGTCCCGATGTTCTCTTCGGCACAAAGTAAATCCGCGGCACGGCTGCTGACGGCACTTTCTGTCTCGGCAGTCCTGTCCGCAGCACTCACAGTATCGTCCTGCCGCACCAACAGCGGCGGGACTGATGCTTTTATACCGGACGCTCCAGACTGGTCCGACGCAGCGGCATGGTATATTTCAGTGCCGGAAGTCCCCGCAGCGGACATCTTCTACATCCTCCCCACCTGCGTATGGGACTGGACCACAGAGGACGGGCTGACCTGCCGCTACTCCGACTACACCCGCACGGACCATATCGAGGCATTCCGCCCCTCCGTAGGACTCGCGGAGGATATTTTCGCCCAGGGACAATACGGATTCTACTGCCCCTACTACCGGCAGATATCCCTCAATGTCTGGATGGACGGCGAGGCGGCGGTGGAAGAGCTCTTCCCCCTGTCGATGGAGGATATCAGTGCGGCATTTGACTATTATATGGACAATTACAATGAAGGACGGCCTTTCGTTCTCGCCGGTTTCAGCCAGGGAGGAAAGGCTGTGGTGGAATTAGTCAAGCATCTCCCGGCAGAAGCCTATGAACGGATGGTGGCCGCATACGCGATAGGCTACCGCATCTCGGACGAGGAAGTGGAGCAATACCCGCAGCTGCACCCCGCCACCGACTCGACCGGCACCGGCACCATCATCAGCTACAACTCCGCAGCCTCCCCCGAAGCGGCCTGCGCTGTCCTCTCCCCCTCCGACGTCTGCATCAACCCGGTCAACTGGACCACCGAGGCCGTTCCGGCTGCCCTCAACGACTCGGTGACCGTCACCGTCGACACCCTGAGCCACCTGCTGATAGTGGACGGCCTCGACCCCGAAGCCTATTTCCTGTCCTCATTGGCCCCGATGTTCCCCTTGGGCAACTACCACCTGCAGGAACTTACCCTGTATCAAGAGCACCTGAGGCGCAACACAGCCCTGCGCATCCGGAATTTTGAATTGTAATGACAAGACTCAGCTCCAACATAATTAAGCCGTCAATCCCGGCAGCCCAAACACTGGTCGTTATAATAGTGCTGCTCTTTACCTGCGTCCCGGCATCCGGTACCGGGACGCAGATGCAGCGTGATATCGTATCGATAACAGAGAACTATGTCTCCGGACATGGAAGTCTTGAACAAAGGGACACTATCATGAGGCTGTTTCTGGATGAGGACAACCTGGCAAACATTTTCGAGACAGCCTCACTGATGTACAACTCAGAGAGAGATGCGGCAGACCGGCTTTACGGCAGCACCTTACTCGGAATCAGTTATCTCTACAGACATGAAATAGACTCATGCCTGTATTATCTGAACAACTCTCTCTTCCTTGCCTCCAGTATCGGGGACAAGGACTCCGGAGAATTTGACCTGGTACTTTCAACCACATACAACAACCTGGGACTCTGCTACATCAATCTCACCACTGACTACTACAAGGCATCCGGATATTTTCTCGAATCCCTCAAATACATCGATCCCGAGTCGGAACCGGGAACCTACACGGCAGTCCTGAGCAATATCACCATAGCGCATTATTTTTTAGATGATCCATCTGGACTCTATTATGCACAGATCTGCTACGATTTCACTAAGAAGCACAATGTCTCGCCCTTTCTGGCCGATTACTGCATGGCGTTGATGGAATTCGTCTCGGGAAATTACACGGAGGCGGAGAATTATGCGGAACACGCCCTGACCGTGCTGGAGCATATGCCTGCGTCGCAGTCGGTTTACAGGGACATGATCGCCACAAACATCATCTACGGCAAGGCCCTGATGGCTTCAGGAAAAGAGGCCGCGGCAGGCAGGGCCTTCAGCCGCGCCGTCGGTATACCGGTGAATCCGGCATACGCTGATGTCGTGGGAGCCAATGTCTATTATGGAGACTATTTTATCCATATCGGAGATGATGACAGGGCACTGTCCGTATTTCTGGATGCTGTAGACCTGAGCCATGAAAGCAGCAATTACGCCTATTTGGATGAGCTGTACAGCAGAATCTCCAAGCTTTACGAGAAGAAAGGAGATGAAGCGCAGGCACTTGTCTGGTATAAGAGATTCGATGAGGCCAAAGACAGCATCTTCAACGCGACAAGAGACTTCGCATTAAGTGAGATAAAGGCCAAATACCGTCTGGAACAGTATCAGAATGAATTGAGAATAAGCGAGATTACTATATTAAAGAAAGAGAAGAGTACACAGGTCATGCTCCTGCTCTTCCTGTTGTCCTCCGTGTCCGCTGTGCTGATATGGCTGATCATGTATCAGAAAAACAAGTACTATGAGCGGATAGTCCGTCAGTACCGGGACAGTGTCAATCTCAGGAAACAGGTCCGGGAACATGATGCGGTCCCTTCAGACGACAGGCATGATGTCCTGTATCAGGAGCTGCTGCGTCTTATGGACATAGAGAGACTTTACAGGGACAAGGATATCACATTGGATAAACTGTCCGCGGTCTTAAAAACTAACCGTTCCTACCTTTCCAAGACCATCAATGAGCATTCGGGAAGGAATTTTAACAAATTCATAAATAAATACAGGATATCCGAAGCCATAGAAAGGCTTTCCAAAAGCGATGAGGACTGCCTGCTGAAGGCTATGGCAACTGACCTTGGCTTCAACTCTCCGTCGACATTCTACAAGGCATTTTACGAGGAGACCGGTGTGTCTCCGTCCGTTTACCGCAAGAAAATCATAGAGTTAAGCCGTAAGGAGACATCCCGGTAGAATCGGGAAAATTGTAAATTTACAATCTGAAAACAAGTTTTTCCCCTCTCGTTCACCTCTGTTTTTATATTCGCGACAGAAACCAATTCAAAACACTGCGATATGAACAGAACCAAGAATCTATTTATTTACGTAGCTCTGTCCATGGCGGTCATAATATCTGCCGCCTCCTGCACGCAGAGCGAGCAGCCCGATACTCCAAGTATGACCACGGCTGTTGAAGAAGTCTCATTCCCTGCTGACGGTGGGGAATATACTGTGTATCTCATCTCCGAGAATTTAGAGGCATGGGATGCATATACCACCGCTTCCTGGGTGGAGCCTGTCATTGACAAGGAAAACAACGGCGTTATCCTGCGGTGCGCCATAACCAACGAGATTCAGGACAGGGAGTGCCGTCTGATAGTCTATTCAGATTTCGAGGAGACTATAGAGATTCCTATAAAGCAGGAGGGCAACGGTATCGTGTATGAGCGCTCCTCCAAGGCCATTATGAACCTGCACGGCAATGTGCACGAGGTCAGCTTCTACTTCAACCCCACGTACGTATGGGAGCGCAACCCGAGTTATCTCAGTGATCTGGTGTTCGATGAAAACGGCATGCTCACCCATTTCGAATATTTCTACAGGGAGATGAACGGTTCCATGGTGAATCATCAGGCGGAGTGTACATACGATGACCTCAACCGTATCGTAAGGATGGATGTGGATATGGGTACGGCTTCATTCGCCCTTGATTTCACGTATTCAGACCATGGTAAATATATCCCGACAGACAATCTTTTCGCAGTCTGCGAAGCCTGGGGATGTTATATCTGGAACCGTATATGGATGCCGAAAATGATAAAGAACCTGGCATCTGTGACTTTGACTTCCGAGTATATAGAGCCTACGTCATACACCACCAGGATAGATGTCGACGGAGATACAGGCCAGGCGGTGTACTATGCCGAGGGAGTAGAGGAGACACTGCTCAACTCCTATACTTTCAACGGGGAATGGCCCTCGTCAATGGAGTTCCAGAAATACTTCGTAGGAATCTACATTCCGGCATTCATAGACTACACATTGGACCCGTCTACAGGCAATCTCTCAGCCATACGTCATTACAATGACGAAGTCTATGGTACATTCTACCAGCAGTATTTCAATGACGACAGGATGAATACAATGAGATACTACTACGACAATCTGGAAACCTATTACGACATGGAGCTGACTTACAATGACCGGCTCGACCTGACGTATCTCAACGATATCCACCACGGCAACATTCTCAGCCTGGACTATGTCTACGACACACAGGGCAACTGGACCGAGGTGACAACCAACGAGGTCACAGGCGACGATATCCCTGTCGCATACGAATCCACCAGAACCATAACATATTACGAATAAGCAGACAATCATGAGAAACATTATATTGAAAGCGGCTGTGCCCGCACTGATATCCCTGACATCATTAATGGCCTGCACTGAGAGCAGCATGGAAACGGCTTCCATCCAGCTCTCCGCAGGAGATGACTACACTGTCATCAGCGAGGACGGAACATATGCCACGGTCACTCTGCCCGGAACCGGAGGCACATCCACTGTGAACGTAATCTGCTCTGAATCCTGGACTCTGTATGAGGAGGTATCCGGAAGCTGGTTCACTTACACTGTTGAGGACAACACTATTACGATATCCGCTGAGGAGAAGGTGGCGGACTATTCCCGCTCAGGCATGCTCCGTGTCTCCAACGGAGAAAGGAGCTGGGCCTATATCAAGGTGATGCAGGAAGGCTCGGAGGAAGCGGATGTGTACCTTGACGCGGAAAGCGCTGAATTCCCCGAGTTGGGAGGCAGCAGGACATTTAGTGTCACCTCCAACAAGGAATGGACTGTTACCGGCCATGAGGACAGCGAATGGATAGAGATATCCGATATCACGGACAGCACCTTCACTGTGAGCGTACTGCGCAACATGGATCCAGAGGAGAGGAATATTGAGCTGACCGTCACCGCCGGCACCGAGATCAACAACTCCTCCGCCTTACTCGCTGTGACACAGGCGCCCTGGACAGAGGCCACACTCACAGTCCCGCAGACAGAGATGACCATGCCCGACACTGACGGCAATGCTGTCCTCACCGTAGAGACCAACCGTCACTGGAACGCCACCACCTCCACACAGTGGCTCAGCGTGTCCGTTCAAGGTGACAGCATCATCGTCAACTCCACCGCCACCGCTGCAGGACTGTCTGGTACAATAGAAGTCACAACCACTGACGAGGGTGAGACACCTGTCGCATTGACAATCAATGTCGTGACTGACTCTGACCCCATGATTTTGGAATACACCATTACAGATACTGAAAGCACACCGAGCATACCTGTCAGCTCTCCCGCCAACGTCTATGTCGACTGGGGCGACGGCACCGGTGACGTGATGTACGCTTCCGGCAGCGGTGCTTTCTACAGACCGGAGCACCAATACGCATCAGCCGGCACCTATACCGTGAGGATATACGGTGAAACAAGTGCTCTGATGACCGGAAGCGAGGCTACAGGCTCAGTCATAACCGCCATCGAGTCATGGGGAGACCTCGGATTCACATCCATGAGCTACGGAATGCAATACGCTGCTATCCGCACACTACCGGAGGACACGCGCGAAGCATTCAGGAACGTCACCAACTTCAACAACGCGTTCCAGCACTGTACAAACCTTGAGAGTATTCCAGGTAGGCTTTTTGCCGGAACTGAAGCCAGATCCCTGTCAGCAGTATTCTCAGGATGCACCTCACTCAAGGAGATACCCGCCGACCTGTTTGAAGGAGCGGAGAATGTCACCTCGGTTACAGCCATGTTCATGTTCTGTTCCTCTCTGGAAACTATTCCAGACAGACTTTTCAGCCCTCTTGTCAACCTCCAGTCAGGTATCAACCTGTTCGCAGAGTGTACATCCCTCAGGGAAATCCCTGAAAACCTTTTCGAAGGATGCTCGCAACTGACCAGACTCACCGGAACATTCCGCACCAGCGCCATTACCACAGTGCCCGAAGGACTGTTCGCAGACCTCACTGAGTTGACTGATGTTTCTGAGATATTCTACTACTGCGGAGCCTTAGAATCAGTACCCGTCGGCCTGTTCGACAACAACAGGAAGTTGACTTCCGTATACGGCCTGTTCAACGGCTGCACCAGCCTCACCGGAGAATCTCCCTACACAGTCATCGACGGCAGCAATATCCATCTGTATGAAAGGGCAGACCATCCGGAAGAATTCTCGACCATAACCACCTACTCTACATGCTTCACCGGATGCACAGACTTGGACGACTACGACACCATCCCGTCCGACTGGAAATCCGCTTCCGAGTGGTAGTATAAATTCACTTGTTACAATTGCAGTATTGCCCCGATGCTCGGATATTCATGAGCATCGGGACAATCTGTATTATAAAGCAGTGCTGTTCCAGTCCTAGGTATTCCCCACGGCTCTTTCATTTAGGAAAACAGAAAGTGTATAGAATCCCTTTTCCACTGTCTGCCTGGCCACTGGCCTCACAGGTGTCTCTGGACGTACTCACTGTTTTCCAGTGACTTCGGTTCATTTCCCACCATGGCATGACAATCCAGCGCTCGAAAAGACCAGGCACTCCCACCGCTTCATGGCGGGCTCTCCCTTTGGAGCCGCGGGTGGCAGGTCTTTTTCCGCCGCTGTTTAGTAAACGAGGACCTGTCCTCGGCAGCAATCAATTAACTGGCTGAGATTCAATGTGTACACTGAAATGCTCTGAGGATAGGGGGCGTGATTTTTGTATGTTTTGCCTGATTTTGCCTACCCCTGTCCTTAGACTTGCGTTTATAACTTACATGTATTTAGCGCATTGCTATAATGAAGCAGAGGATAGGTGTCCCACCAACGGCCACACTGCTATCCCCACGATGGAAAGTATCGCGTTTTTCCACTATTTCGGTTCACTCTCCACTGTGCATGATTGACAGTCGTTCTATTTTTTGATGCGGTTGCCCTGAATTTCACACGGTTTGCTTGCTCTTACTATATTTTTTGTTTATATATTGTTTCGAATATTAACACTGACTGACCATGAAACAACGAACTATCTTCAAAACCACCATGCCCGCAAACAGCATGGAGTACAACTACATAGCCCCCCGGCATCGGTGAGGATTATCTTCCGCCTCATACTCTCCTGACCCACCAACGAGTACGAGGGATATTTAATTCTTCAAAATCCTAAACACTAACAGTATGAAAAAGTTTATTTTAATTTTAACGGCAATCATCACCATAGCGTTCCTGCTCTTCGCAGGCGGATGTGAGAAAAACAAAATCGGTACGGACAATAAGGCTAATCCAGACATTGTGGATATTGGCACAAGTGTTACAGGGCATTTCATAAACCTATATGTCATACCTGACAGCATAAGTATCGGTAATACTACCTACTTTGATACAGACAGTACCTGGACTCTGATATTCAAAGGCGATGACATTACGCATCAGTACAAGGACTCGGCCATGCTCAGGAAGCTCTCTGAGTCACTGGGAGACACATCCTATACAGAACCGACCACCCCTGACTATGCAAGGGCCGTCGCGGGAACTGTATATTCGGTGGACGTCGTCTGCGACAGGGACTTTCTCGGCATAGAAGCCGGCAAGAGTCTCGGCGGCATAGTGATGCTGAGGGCGTTGTCGGCATATGAGTTCATCCAAAGCGGCTATACAGGCACATTCGACATGCCTTATTGGATAGACTACCCAAAGTCTAATCTTTATCCGATAGAGACTGTTGGAACAGAGATAGGTACTGACGGATTGAAAGCCATAGAGCCAAGGTGCTGGCTGCATTTCACCGAGATACCTGAGGGTATAGGCGAGTGTACTTTCACTGTGACGGTCAGTGTAGATGACAGACAACTCCAGTGCTCAGTCACGCAGAGTTTCTAAGCCACAATTATGCGCAAAGCGAAGAAAGCCTGCCGGATGTCCAGCAGGCTTCTTCGTTTTGTGGAGCATACCGGAGTCGAACCGGTTACCTCGACACTGCCAGTGTCGCGCTCTAGCCAAATGAGCTAATGCCCCGTCACCCACTCTCCTAAATGGGACTGCAAAGATAAGGCAATTTTTTTATTTACAAAATATATTCATTTATACCGCAACTACCCTATTCTCCGCATTTCTCCAAATGGGATACCGACAAATACTATACAAGCAGTCCGTCAACGGCATTCCAGTCTACCAGACTCCACCATGCGTTGAGGTAGTCAGCCCTGCGGTTGCGGTAATCGATATAGTAGGCATGTTCCCAGACATCCACAGTCAGCAGGGGACGCAATCCTTTGCGCATGGGATTGCCGGCGTTCGGTTCTGAGGCGATGGAGAGTCGTCCCTCTCCGTCAGATACCAGCCAAGCCCATCCTGATCCGAAAAGTGATACGGCGGTCTGAGTGAACTGTGTCTTGAACTCTTCAAAACTCCCGAAGGCTTTCTCTATGGCTTTCAAGAGCCTCTGAGGAATCTCCTGCTGTGATGGAGTGAGACCTTTGAAGAAGAATGTGTGGTTCCAGGTCTGGGCGGCATTGTTGAGAATGCCTCCTTCGGCTTTCATGATGATGTCCTCCAGGGAGGAACTCTCAAAAGGTGTTCCCTGAATCAGTCTGTTAAGATTGTCGATGTAGGTCTGCAGATGCTTTCCATAATGGAATTCCAATGTTTCGCGGCTCATTGCCGGCTCAAGTGCCTCAAGCGTATAAGGCAGTTCTGGTAATAGATGTTTCATGATACTATATGGTTAAGTGTATTAATTATATCCCAAGATACGTACAATCTTCCGTCTTTCCAAGAAAAACCAGGTATTTATTACATTATCGGGGGAAAGAGAACCGTTTTCGCCGAAAAACCCGGCACTTTCCCCGCACCCCATTCACACCCTTTAAGAGCCTGACAGCATAGACTCTATAAAAATTCCAGCAACGAGAAAAGACTAGCCGCCCTCGGCTCTAGAGGGAGGGGCC
>ERZ780212.1911-NODE-1911-length-14610-cov-3.516249_pt1 | contig 14610 bp, 9 predicted proteins | sample MGYA00511364_ERZ780212 | MGnify/ENA primary metagenome ERZ780212 (study PRJEB29588, sample SAMEA2147991) | human gut metagenome | biome: human gut; feature: human-associated habitat; material: faeces | place: Denmark | collected 2008/2010 ...
CAGGCTACCTCGTTCCCTTCCTGTTTGCAACCGTAGGCATCAGCAAGGTTGCACCCGAAGGTGTGATACCCGACTCCGTCATCTATTCCTTTTATATAGGTGCCTTTATCCTTATCCTCTGCGTGGTCTACACCACGGCAAAGGTCAAGGAGTATCCTCCCGCCCTCTATGCCGAATACCACGGGATAGCCGACGACACCCGGACGGAAAAGGTTGGTGTCTTCACCCTCCTGCGTCGTGCCCCCAAAGCCTTCTGGACCGTAGGATTGGTACAGTTCTTCTGCTGGTCAGCCTTCATGTTCATGTGGACCTACACCAACGGGGCGATTGCCGCCAATGTCTTCGATGCCCCCGTGGTGGAACGTGTCATCGACGGTATGAACCGTGTGGTGCTCGACACCAGTTCGGTGGAATATCAGACGGCAGGCGACTGGGTTGGTGTCTACTTTGCCGTGCAAGCCGTCGGTTCCGTGATTTGGGCTGCCGTCATCCCCCTGTTCAAGAACCGGCGCTTCGTCTATTCATTGAGCCTGTTCCTGGGTGCTGCCGGTTTCATCTCCACCTTTTTCATGCACGATGTCTATGCCCTCTTCGTGTCCTTCCTGCTGATAGGTTGCGCCTGGGCAGCCATGCTTGCCCTGCCTTTCACCATCCTGACGAACTCCCTTTCCGGTGGACACATGGGCACCTACCTTGGTTTGTTCAACGGAACGATTTGTGTGCCGCAGATTGTGGCGGCAGCTACCGGTGGCTTGATACTGCGTGCCCTTACCCCTGCCGATGGGTTGGCATCGGAAGGCAGCATGCTCCTGCTGGCAGGTCTGTTGCTGCTGGTGGGCACCTGTTGCGTGGTCTTTGTGCGTGAGCAGAAGTAAGGCAGTGGTGTGTTCGACGCATGCAAAACAAACATAGCCGTGTGTCTCATGTACGTTGTACATGGATGCACGGCTTTTTTGCACACATACGATAAGCAGGGATATTCCCGGGCTTAGGGGAGGAGGCAGGTGGGATGATTACCTATACCCTGTCAGAGAACCGCGACAGCTTTACGTATGTTTTCAAGCACAGCGGCAAGTTTACTGTTTCGCCGTGCAGTCTGCATATTGTAGGCAGACTGCATGTTTACCCATACATGGGCAGGGATGCCCGTCGCCGCTTCGATTTTCAATGCATATTCAGTTGTTACTGGGCGTTTACCGTTCACAACTTCGTTAAGTACGGAGTAAGAAACGCCGATGAGGGCGGCGAACTTCCTTTGCGATATGTTGCGAGCCTCTAACTCGTCTTTCAGTATTTCACCGGGGTGTATTGGTGTGGACGGCTGTAACTCATGCGGTGCATATGTTTTCTTTGCTGTTTCCATATCGAATGTCATTTGTAATGGTTGCTGATATCCAATAGACGGCAAAGTGTAATTATTTGCTCGTTAAAGACTTCATGTACGGTAAATTCAAGCCTGTATTTGCGGTTTATTCTCACGGAAGAGATACCCTTTTTATCACCTTGCAAGACTTCATAATTTAGAGCATTGTTCTGGAACAAGTCAGTAATAGCATTGGCAGATGAAAGCAGAAAAACAGCTTTCTGGTAGCCCCTTATTACTTCAGGTTGGTAGCGGTGTCTCTTGTCGTTTGTGCGCCCTAGCTCGTACAACTCACGCAAGTAGTCTTTATCGAACTCGATATACATAATGCCTTGTCTTTATGTGTACAAAGATACTTCCTTATTCCTGTATTCGCAAATTGTCTAACACTTTTCTGAAAGCGATGTTATCATTTTGACATTTCCCTCTCACCTGAAAGACGGTGTTGTCAATTTGTCAAACGAATGCCCTGAAAACGGCGATGCTCGCGCCAAAATACGGCTTGCTGGATTTTTTTGAATTCTCAGGCGATTCGCAAAATACACTTTGAAATGATAGGACCGCATTTACCTGTCTTTTGTCTATGTATTGATTGGATACAGCCGCGGTGAATTCTTCCTTCAGCCGAAAAGCTGTGCATAATCACACGTTCGCATTGTGCATCCTGACGGACAAACTAGAGGTGAATGAATATAAATTAATGTATAAGAACTGCAAAACAAGCCTTTTCCAGTCCAAACATTTTTGTTCGACGGACGAAACAATATTGTTTGGGTCGTCAAACAATATTGTTTCACGTGCCAAACACAAGTGTTTGACTTCTCAAACAATATTGTTTCGCAGTATAAATATTCGTTTTTACCCCTGCTTCTGAATATCTATGCGTTCCGTCTCGCATGAATATTCCTAAAATAACCTACTTTGCCCGATTCCTCAAAAATACGCGTTAGCTGAAACGTATGTTTTGGGTGAATCTGTCAAGCGGAAGTGAAGAACTGGTTGCAAAAAGATAGTATCGTATCTCTGTGAATAGCTTTTATAGGGAAAAGCTGCTTGTGGTTTGGTGAGTCTTAACTATTTGCTATATTTGTAGTTTCTAGGAGAATTCTGAAAAGAACTGCCACGCTTTGTTGTGGTAAGTCTTCTAAACCTTAATGAATCATATAAGTTTCAAGCTCTATGTCAGAACGTACTATTGCAAAGTCTTTGAATAAGGCATACCGTCAGGTAGGTGTTGATAAGCTGCTGTTTGATGTATTCAAACAACAACTTCGCATGTTTTATGATCAAATCTCCACCATTGATACGGAGGAAAAGCTCAAAGGTGATTTGATGGATTTCCTCAAACTAGCCTTTTATGGACAGAGCTATAAGGTGTGTCCTAATGGGCGTATTGATTGTGCGATTCATTTGGGCAACAGCATAGAGCATCCTATTGGTGTCATTGTTGAAGTAAAGATGCCGACAAATGCTGCTGAGATGATTACTAAAGATAATCTGAATAAGAAGGCATTGCAGGAATTGTTGTTGTATTACCTTCGGGAGCGTGTTGAAAAGAAAAATATCCAGTTGAAGCAACTCGTTGTCACCAATGTTCACGAGTTCTTTATTTTTGATGCGCAGGAGTTCGAGCGGGTCTTTTATTCGAACAAGAAACTCATCAAACGGTTCACCGAGTTTTGTGACAGGAAGCTCACGTCCGATAAAACCGATTTTTTCTATAAGGAGATTGCAGCCGAAGCAATTGAATCCGCCAAAGATAGTTTGACTTATACATGGTTTGATATCCGGAAGTACAAGTCTTTTTTGGACAAGGGGATGGACCGGCATCTGATTGAACTCTATAAGGTCTTTAGTCCGGAACATCTGTTGAAAAAGCGTTTTCAGACAGACAGCTACTCTCTGAATACAAAATTTTATAGCGAGCTCCTATATATCATTGGTTTGGAAGAGTGTGAAGAACAAGGCTCACGTAAGCGGATTATTATCCGTCGGAGTGAAGGAAATCGTAATCCAGCCTCCATCTTGGAGAACACGATTACGATTCTAGACGGCGAAGACTGGATAGACACGATACAGAATCGGGCTTCTTACGGTAAAGATCGGGAGGAACAGATTTTCAATGTGGCATTACGTCTGACCATAGGCTGGGTAAATAGAATTCTATTTCTCAAATTGCTGGAAGCGCAACTTGTCAAATATCACAAAGGGGATAGTTCGTATGCCTTTTTGCGCCCTCAGTTTATTCCTGATTATGATGAATTGAACAAGCTGTTTTTCCAAGTATTGGCGAAACGTCCCCATGCCCGGACTGAGGTGATTAATGAGAAATTTGGGAAAATACCCTATTTGAACAGTTCTTTATTTGAGATTAGTGAACTGGAACGTCAGACCATTCGTGTCAGCAGTCTGGATAACAGTGAACTGCCTATTTATAGTGCTACTGTGTTGAAAGATGAGCGTTACAAACGGCTCCCGACCCTCCGCTACCTGTTGGAGTTTCTGGATGCTTATGATTTTGCCGGAGAAGGTTCTGAAGAGGAGGCTGAAACTGCAAAAACGTTAATCAATGCATCTGTCTTGGGACTGATCTTTGAGAAAATCAATGGACATAAGGACGGTTCTGTTTTTACACCCGGCAGCGTGACGATGTATATGAGTCGGGAAGCCATTCAGGCAACAGTCGTTCGGAGATTCAATGAAGAGATGGGTTGGAACTGTTCCGACTATGAGGCTTTGAAAGATAAGGATATCGAGGATTATCAGAGGGCTAATGCCATAGTGGATTCTATTCGCATTTGTGATCCAGCGGTGGGGTCGGGACATTTTCTAGTGTCTGTGCTCAATGAGATGGTTCATACAAAATATGACTTGGGCATTCTCTTGGACTGCAATGGACGTCGCATTAAAAAGCAGAATTGGCATATCGAAATCGAGCACGACGAACTGCTTGTGTCTGATTCTGATGGAGAGCCGTTTATCTATGTTCCCGGTAATGCTGAAAGTCAACGCATACAAGAGGCGCTATTTAATGAAAAACGCAGAATCATCGAAAACTGTCTGTTTGGAGTTGATCTGAACGCAAATGCAGTCAATATATGCCGTCTTCGTCTGTGGATTGAACTTTTGAAGAATGCCTATTACACAAAAGATAGCGAATATACAGAGTTGGAGACTTTGCCGAATATTGATATCAATATAAAGAAAGGTAATTCGCTGATACATCGTTTTGAACTGAAACAGGATATATCAGAGGTCCTTAAGAAAACCGGTATTGCGATTGGACAATATAAGGATGCGGTCAGTCGCTATAAGAATGCCCATAATAAAGAGGAAAAGCGGGAGCTGGAGGATATGATTTCAGCGATTAAGTCGACTTTACGTTCTGAGATCAATCGGTATGATCCGAAAATTGTGCGTAAAAAACAGTTGGAAGGAGAGTTGAGTGATTTGCAGCATCCTCAGCTTTTTGAGTTCTCCAAACAAGATAAACTCCGACAAGAGAAACAGATGAAAACTTTGCAAGCGAAAATACGTAAACTTAATGAAGAAATAGAGGAGATTCGGAATAACAAAATATTTGAAGAGGCTTTTGAATGGCGCATTGAGTTTCCTGAAGTTTTGGATGAAGCTGGTCGTTTTGTAGGATTTGATTGTGTCATAGGCAATCCGCCATACATCCAGTTACAGAAAATGGGTGACGGAGCAGATGCCCTTCAAAAAATGGGCTATAAGACTTATAAATCTACTGGGGATGTTTATTGTCTGTTTTATGAAATAGGTTTGGAATTGTTGAAACCTAAAGCGCTATTATCATTTATTACATCGAATAAATGGATGAGGGCAGACTATGGAAAACAGCTTCGTGCGTTACTAGCAACACATTATAATCCGTTTAGATTAATTGATTTTGCGGGATTTAAGGTTTTTGATTCGGCAACAGTGGATGTAAATATACTGAATGTTGAGAATTCATTTCCGTCGAAGCATACTTTAGCTTGTTCGATTCGAAAAGAAGGATTTGACATAACAAAATTGAGCGATTATGTTCAGCATCATGAAACGGAATGCACTTTCAACAGCTCTGATTCATGGGTGATACTTTCACCAATTGAGCAGAGCATCAAAAGAAAGATAGAGGCGGTAGGTACACCGCTCAAAGATTGGGATATCCAGATTTATCGTGGAGTTCTCACTGGATGCAATGAAGCTTTTATCATTTCAACCGAAAAACGCAATGAAATCCTTGCTAACTGCCAATCGGAAGATGAACGCAAACGAACTGATGAACTTATACGACCGATTCTGCGTGGCAGGGATATAAAGAGGTATGGATATGACTGGGCGGGGTTGTATCTAATAGCCACCTTCCCATCATGCCATTATGACATAGAGCAGTATCCTGCTGTGAAGAATTATCTTCTTTCGTTTGATATTGAAAGATTGGAACAAACCGGCAAAGTCCACAATATAAATGGAAACAAAGTAAAGGCACGTAAAAAGACCAACAATAAGTGGTTTGAGACACAGGATAGTATCAGTTATTGGGAGGATTTTTCTAAGCCAAAAATTGTATGGGGTGAAATCTCAGATAAATCAAAATTTGCTTTTGACTTTCTGGGCAAATATATACCAGAAGCTACTGCATTTTATCTTAATGGAGAATGTGTGGAATATTTGTTAACCGCATTAAACTCTTCTGTATCAGAATGGTTATTCTCTAAGACAGGGATAACTACAGGTGTTGGTACTATTAGATGGAAAAAATATACCATTGAGCAATTAATTGTAGCAAAGCCCAATTATGAGCAACAGAAAGAACATCTTGCAGCCTTTGAGAATTTAAAGGCTGGTAAGATGTCTATTTCTGATTTTAAAAGCTTTAGCAATAACCTGATGTACAATATATATGGCTTAACTCAAGAAGAAATATATGCAATAGAGAATGTAATCCTTCAAATATGTTAGAATTTAAGCAACCATTTCCATAAAGGGACAAGCTCTATATGAAAACCATCTTTTTCAACAATGTTCTCTTCTTCCATAGTTACGACAATCATTGTGCTGATTGGTTGAATCGAATGTAGCTTTATTAGTCCATCTATCTCACGTTTAGATGTGTTTGCATCAGTCATGGAATATGACACCTGTACAGCCAGTTTTTCTTCAGGAACTACAAAATCGACTTCTGCATTCTTGCTATTCCAAAAATAACTTCCATCACCATATTTGCGTCGGAGGGTTACTGCTACAATGTTTTCAAGCAAAGAAGTGTTGGCATCAACAAGGAAAAGATGGAGCAGGCCATTATCCGTGAAATAATATTTGCGATTTGTCTCCTTGTCTTGTAACTTGCCATACAGATTCTCATAGGGTAATATGAGCCAAGTGTCTGTCATATATCCTATATAATCGATAGCTGCATCTGTACTTAGTTTTTTGCCTGTACTACTGACAATGCTTGCAATTCTGTTATATGAAAGAGGCTGCTTCACGCTTTCAGCCATTTTGCGTATCATCACACGCAACGCATAATCATTGCGTATTCTGTATCTTGCCACTAAATCGCCGAAGAATATTTTGCTGAACAGGTTGCTCATCCATGAACGTGTTTCTTTCATGCCTACAGTTTCCGGTAACCCACCATGTTGAAAATAAGTGTTCGTCAACTTCACAATCTGTTTTCCAAATACAAACATTGCATTCTTTTCAAGTATATCAATACCACTGGCTTTCAGATATTCTTTCAAGGAATAAGGGTACACTTCATATATCATATACCTGCCTCCAAGTGTGGTTGCAATCTCGCTACTCAGCATTTTTGCATTGCTGCCAGTGATGTATACTTGATATTTTTGGTCTGCCAACCTACGCGCAAACTTTTCCCATCTATCCACCAATTGTATCTCGTCCAAGAAGAATATTGGACGAGAGTCATACATTTCCTCATAGCATGTTTTTATTAAGTCGAGATCTTTTACCTCCAAGGAATCTATTCGGTCATCCTCAAAATTGAAATATAATATTTCCTCTTTTTTATGCCCTTGCTCTATCAATTGCGCTATGCGTTGGAACATCAAGTATGATTTACCGGCATGCCTCAATCCCACAAATACATAATTAAGTCCGTCCACAAATTCCACATCACGAGGAATGAGTTCAACTCCTGATACATATGATTGATATTCCGAAATAAGCAGTTTTATCAAATCTTTTGTCATATACCTTTCGCATTAATACTAAAATCTAGTGTAAAGATATATATTTTATCGTTTATATACGATATAAAGTGTGTATAAATATCGTTTATAAACGATACTTATTCATGTGCTTCTTTATTTGGAGCTATTTTTCGGCGTTTTTTATCACTGCTGACACGTATGTAACCGTAAATCATAGTTGTTATTTAGCAATACTTATACCTTCCTGTTATACTCCTATTTTATGTCTATTTTCCACATATCTTCAACCCAACTTGTGCAAATATACACATTTTCCCTCCAGCTCTTGCCATTCCCACAATTATTACTTAAACTTGCAACCTGTTGGCAAAAATGATGAGATGCCTTGCATATTGTAAATGAAATTTGTAAATAATAAGAACAATGAAAGAAAAAACGAAACGTTACATGCTGCCTGAAAACGAGATTCCCCGCTACTGGTACAACATTCAGGCAGACATGGTGAATAAGCCGTTGCCACCTTTGAATCCTGCAACCAAGCAGCCGTTGAAGCCGGAGGATATGTACCCCATCTTTGCCGAGGAACTTTGTCGGCAAGAATTGAATCAGACAGATGCCTGGATTGAAATACCTGAAGAAGTCCGTGAGATGTATAAGTACTACCGTTGCACACCTCTGGTGCGCGCCTACGGACTGGAAAAGGCATTGGGAACCCCGGCGCATATCTATTTCAAGAACGAGAGCGTCAGCCCTGTGGGTTCCCACAAACTCAATTCCGCCTTGGCACAGGCTTACTACTGTAAGAAGGAGGGTGTGACGAACGTCACCACAGAGACCGGTGCAGGACAGTGGGGAGCCGCCCTGTCTTATGCAGCAAAGGTCTTCGGACTGGAGGCTGCTGTCTATCAGGTGAAAATCAGCTATGAGCAGAAGCCTTACCGGCGTAGCATCATGCAGACCTTCGGGGCACAGGTCACTCCGTCGCCTTCGATGTCAACCCGTGCCGGAAAAGACATTCTGACCGCACATCCCAACTACCAGGGTTCATTGGGTACTGCCATCTCCGAAGCCATCGAGCTGGCACGCATGACACCCAACTGCAAATACACGCTCGGTTCCGTCTTGAGCCATGTCACCCTGCATCAGACTGTCATCGGTCTGGAAGCCGAGAAGCAGATGGAGCTGGCAGGTGAGTATCCCGATGTGGTGATCGGTTGCTTCGGCGGAGGTTCCAACTTCGGCGGCATCTCCTTCCCCTTCATGCGTCACAATATCCTGGAAGGAAAGAAGACACGTTTTGTCGCTGCGGAACCTGCATCCTGTCCGAAGCTGACACGCGGCAAGTTCCAGTATGACTTTGGAGATGAGGCAGGCTATACTCCGTTGCTGCCCATGTTCACGCTCGGACACAACTTTGCTCCGGCAAACATCCATGCCGGCGGCTTGCGCTATCACGGTGCCGGTGTCATCGTTTCGCAATTGCTGAAGGACAAGATGATGGAGGCTGTCGACATCAACCAGCTGGAGTCATTCGAAGCGGGTTGCTTCTTCGCACGCACCGAAGGTATCATCCCCGCTCCCGAATCCTGTCATGCCATTGCCGCCGCCATCAACGAGGCGAAGCAGTGCATCGAGACGGGCGAGGAGCGTGTCATCCTGTTCAATCTCTCCGGTCACGGACTCATCGACATGGCTTCCTATGACAAGTACCTCTCCGGGGACTTGCAGAACTACACCTTGAGCGATGCGGACATCCAGAAGAACCTGGACGAGATAGGAAATCTCTGACCCTTACTTCCGTCCTTCCGCAGAAAATAAAAACCGGCGCTGGCTCTCATCTACGCAGAGTCAGCGCCGGTTGCATGTTGCGGTTCCCCCATGACGGGGAATCACTCTTCTTCCTTATACCATCCGGCATACATCAGGTAGCCTTCCGCAATCTTCTTGTTCAGTTCCTGCGATTGCTCGGGCGATACCTTCTTGACGAACTTGGCAGGAACACCTGCCCACAAGGTGTAGGGTTCGATGACGGTGTTGCTCAGCACCAGTGCACCGGCAGCCACGATGGCGCCTTTGCCTACCACGGCATTGTCGAGCAGGGTGGAGCCCATGCCGATGAGTGCATAGTCGTCGACCCGTGCACCGTGGATGGTCACGTTGTGCCCCACGGAGACATAGTCGCCGATTTCGATGGTCGAACGTTGATAGAGCGTATGGAGCACGCTGCCATCCTGGATATTCACATTGTTGCCTATGCGGATGCTGTTCACATCGCCACGCAGCACGGCGTTGAACCAGATGCTGCAATGGTTGCCGATTACCACATCACCCACAACCGTCGCGTTCTCGGAGAGATAGCAGTCCTCCCCGATTTGGGGCGTAAAGCCCCGTACAGATTTGATCAGTGCCATAAATAATAGGTATACAGATTTAAATGGTCAATTGTTCCTTGTCAATTGCCAAGCGGTTTAGTCTTCTCTTTCAACCAGACGCGGTGCTCCTCGTCGAGCAGGGGAGAGAGCTTCTCATACACGGTCCGGTGGTAGTTGTCGAGCCATTCCGTTTCCTCTTCCGTCAGGAGTGAGCGGACGATGGGACGTGTGTCGATGGGACAGAGTGTCAGCGGCTCGAAGGTATAGAATTCGCCATACTCCGTGGTGCGGTAGGGGACGACCAGCAGGGTGTTCTCCGTACGGATGCCATAGCGTCCGTCCCGGTAAATGCCGGGCTCATCGGTTACAGTCATACCCGGACGGAGTGGGGTGGGGACATGGTTCATGCGTATCTGGTGAGGACCTTCGTGCACATTCAGGTAAGCACCGACGCCGTGTCCGGTGCCGTGCAGGAAGTTTGCCCCTTCACGCCACATGGTCTGTCGTGCCAGTACGTCGAGCTGGGTGCCGCACGTTCCTTGGGGGAAGCAGGCACGGGTTAGTCCGATGTGCCCTTTCAGCACCAGGGTGTAGTCCCGCATCTCGTCGTTACTCACCGGTCCGAGTGCAAGGGTGCGGGTGATGTCTGTGGTGCCGTCGGCGTACTGTGCACCGCTGTCGAGCAGCAGCAGTCCTTCGGGAGCCAATGCCTTGTCGGTCTCCGGTGTCGCTTCATAGTGGACGATGGCGCCATGCTCCTTGTAGCCGGCAATGGTGTCGAAGCTGATTCCCTTGAACCGGGCTTGTCCGGCGCGGAACGCATGGAGCTTGCGGTCGATGCTCATCTCGGTCTCCCCACCTTGCGGAACAGCCTCTTCCAGCCACTTGAGGAACTGTACCATCGCCACGCCGTCGCGCAGCATGGCTGCATGGAATCCTGCTATTTCAGCATCGTTCTTGACAGCCTTCATCAGTGGAACGGGTGATGTGTGGAGCAGGACCTGCGTGTGTGCCGTGCCTACTGACTGACGGCCTCGCTTGTACGTGCGGGGTCCAGGCTGAGTGTGGCATACGGATAGTCGTGCAGGTCGTCACACAGGTCGGTGTAGTCTTCCGTCATGACTCCCTCTTCGGAGAGGTAGGCTTTCACGTCGGGTGTCAGTTTCTTCGGGTTGATGTAGAGGACCGCTTCGTGTCCGGTGATGAGCAGATAGCTCACGAAGACGGGGTTGCAATGCACGTCGTTGCCGCGCAGGTTGAGTGTCCAGGCTATGTCGTCGAGCGTGGAGAGCAGGATGCCTTCCGCGCCTTGTCTTTGGATGGTCTGACGGATGGCTACCAACTTCTCCCGGCAGCTCACACCTGCATATTCCAGCGGATGGATGTTGACGGGAGAGTCGGGGAGGGCCGGACGGTTGTCCCACAACTCCTGTACGGGGTCGTAATCCGTGCGCAGATGAAGTCCGTAAGCGGACAGCTCGTGGCGCAGCTCCTCAGTGTCGGCGATGCAGTTCACCCATCCGTCAATGCCCACCGTAGCTCCAGCTGAGAGGGTGTCTCCCAGCCATGCAGGGATGGAAGGTGTGTCAGGCAGACGGTCCTTCATGAGTCGGATGCCCGTCCCTTCGAGCTGTTCAGCAGCCTGGAGGAAATAGCGGGAGTCGGTCCAGAGGGCTGCATCGTCGAGAGTCACCACGGCAGTACCCGCACTGCCGTTGAACCCCGTGAGCCATTCACGGGTCTGCCAATGGTCGGGGACGTATTCACCCGAATGGGGATCGGTGCTGGGAATGATAAATGCGGATAAGGAGTGTTCGCGCAGGCAGCGGCGCAACTGCTCCAGTCGTTCGATGATCGCTTCTTTCATGGTTGCTTCAGTTATGGTTCCAAGGCTACAAAAATAGCAAATTAGCAAGAACGGCAAGTCCTGAAGCTCTCATTCCGCCCTCTTTTTTTGACTATTTGGCTATCCCGTATTTCGGGATGGGCCGTTTAGTCATCGAGTCGGCATCCACGGAAGGTCCCTCTCAGGTCCGGTCCGAAGTAGAAGCCCGGTTGCGTCGGCTGGTTGTAGCCTACGTTCTCGGTTGCGACACTGATGCGGTATACCGGGTCTTCCAGGAAGGTGTGAAAGCGGTAGGCTGTTGGAATGGGGCTGACGTACAGCCGGAGCGATGCGTTGTCTGCCGAACGCAGGAGCACTTCTTCCCGCCAGTCACCCACGATGTCCGCCTGAAGACAGGGATTCTTCTTCGTCCCGTTGTTGCTCAGCGTCCCGTCGAAAGTGATGAGCGGACGGCACTCTCCGGTGTTCCGGTCATACTTGCTCACGGTGTTGCCGTCGAGCATCTCGCGCAGCAGGTCACCGTCCCACCATACCGCCATGTTGATGGGCAATCTCCGGGGGCGACGTGCCACCACATCCCCCTTGACGTTGAGGATGCCTTCCGAACGGATGGACCACATCTCCACACCCGGGTTGACCGGGTCGATGTCGGCAGCCATGCAACGTCCCACGTCGATGTCCGAAGGTACCTGGCTGATGACCTTTCCGGTAGCGGCATCGCGGAAGGTGGAGCCGTCGCGCTTGTTCTCGTGGCAGGCCCATACCTGGAGGTGCGGGTCATCGGCAGAGAACTGCGTGAGGTGGAGGGCGTCGCCATGTCCCATACCGGTGGAATAAAGTCCCCGTCCGTCATGGTCGACGGTCATGGAACCGTAGACAATCTCGTCGCATCCGTCGCCGTCGACATCTCCTACACGCAGGTTGTGGTTCCCCTGTCCGGCATACGCCTCGTTGCCCGGTTGGTCGGTGTCGAACACCCAATGCTCGTGCAGCTGCCTGCCGTCCCAGTCAAAGGCTGCAAGGACGGTACGGGTGTAATAGCCGCGGCACATGATGACGCTGGGGTGCATGCCGTCCAGATAAGCTACGGCTGCCAGGAAGCGGTCACTACGGTTGGCACGACTGTCGCCCCAACTCTGCGGGTCACCCCGTTGCGGAATGTAGTCGATGGTGTGCAGTGCCTCTCCCGTCAGTCCGGAGAAGACCGTGAGATATTCCTTCCCCTCGAAGATGCGTCCCTGGTTGTAGGGGAGGGTAGAGTGTTTGGCAGTGCGTCCGGGTTCACCGGCAAAACGGTAGTCTGCCCGGGCATCGCCGATGATGTTTCCTTTTGCGTCAGTAGTCCCGTCGGCTGTGCGGACGACCACTTCAGCCTTGCCGTCGTGGTCGAGGTCATAGACGATGAAGGGAGTATAGTGTGCCCCGGCGCGTATGTTCCGTCCCAGGTTGATGCGCCAGAGCTGTTCACCGTTGAGGCGGTAGCAGTCGAGCAGCACCTCCCCCGTATAGCCGTCGTGGGAGTTGTCGTGGGCATTGCTCGGGTCCCACTTCAGGATGATTTCATATTCCCCGTCTCCGTCAACATCACCGACGGAAGCATCGTTGGGTATATAAGTATAGGTATCCCCGGTGGAAGTCGTTCCGTCAGACGGACGATTGAGAGGGATGTTCACATAGCCTGTCGGGGCATGTGCCGGGAGGGTATATTGTCCCCGTTTGCGGTGGTTCTCCCTGCCTTGGTTTACGGGGCGCACCTCGTAGACTGCCGCCTTGTCGTCGGTGTATGTATCCTCAAAGAAGGTCGAGGTCGTGACGGGAGCCGTGTTCACTTTCCGTCCGTTGCGATAGATGTTGAAGCCGGTGTCTGCCGGGTCGGAGGAGAGATAGCGCCAGGAAAGACAGACGGTGGAAGCGTCCTTGCGGATGGCTACGACGCCGCGTCCCAGGTCTTCGCGTTGCAGCTTGTCGTAGTCGTATCGGGGTTGTCCCGTCAGGGTAGCTGCACTCAGCAGGCATGCCGTCAGGGCAAGTAAAGATTTCTTCATGGGTCGTATGGTTTTTGATTTCGATGACCAAAGGTAGGGCTATTCTGCAGAAAGAGGGATGTGTCTCCGTACGCATTGATGGAATTTAGCACAAATCACGGACGGGAAAGGAGTATTTTGCAGGGAAAGGGAGGAAATATACATGGAAGGGATGAGGACGAACCTGTAAATTTGCAGGGTGAAGCCTCTTTCGTCCGGCTGTGGAGGAAGGAGGACTCAAGTGTTGTGACCCTCATGTATTCAACTTTCGCAAGTCCGGGTTGCAGTTGACAGGTCTGTTCACTGACGGCTTGTCCGCTGACGAGTGGGACGCATGCGAACTTAACCTGTACAAGTATGAAAAAAGAAAAGTTTCTGTTGTTTGTGTGGCTGGTGGCTGGTTCTGTCCTTGTCCAGGCACAGACGTTCCGTTTTGACTTCTCCACGGGGAAGAAGACGGAGAAGGGCTTCACCAAGGTGACGTCCGAGAGTGTTTATTCCGATGAGAAGGGCTATGGCTATGACCTCCAGCCTGCCTGGGACGGCAAGGGGAATGCTCCCTTCTTCTTTTCAGTCGAAGTGCCCGACGGCAACTATCGTGTGACGGTGACACTGGGCAGCCGGAAGTCGGCAGGCATGACGACTGTCCGTGGCGAGTCCCGTCGGTTGTTCCTCGAGAACATCCCGACACGGAAGGGGGAATTGCGTACCGAGTCTTTCACCGTCAACAAGCGGAACACACTGATAGCAGGCGACCGTCGGGTGAAAATCAAACCTCGCGAACGCAAGAAGCTCAACTGGGATGACAAGCTGACACTGGAGT
>ERZ780212.1920-NODE-1920-length-14573-cov-2.726684_pt1 | contig 14573 bp, 11 predicted proteins | sample MGYA00511364_ERZ780212 | MGnify/ENA primary metagenome ERZ780212 (study PRJEB29588, sample SAMEA2147991) | human gut metagenome | biome: human gut; feature: human-associated habitat; material: faeces | place: Denmark | collected 2008/2010 ...
GGCTTGATATACGTCAAGCCGCCATGCTGTCATATTGAGAAATGTGTCATGTTTCTTATGTTTCTTCGGATTTCTGATGCTAGATCAGTTCCAGAATCTTGTCGAGAATCTTTTCTACGGTTGAAGAATCGGTTGCTTCATCGAGTTTCTGGTTGATTTTCTCTTCCAGTTTCTTGCTTACCTTGTCGGCAGCCTGATCCATGGCCTGGTTTGCCTTGTCTTCCAGTTTCTTCTGAACGGAAGCGCCCAGTCCGTCTTCTTCTGAACCATCGCTGCTATTATCGCTTACCGAAGGGGATTCATCAGTTGATGAGCTGGTGGTTTCTTCTATCTGCAGATTGTCGGCACCTTCCAGCGCCTTCACCATATCATCAGCATTCATCGTGTAAACGCTGCCAAGGATTCCGAAGCTTATGGTGTGCTGCTTGCCATTAAACTCAACGGTTCCCTTAGAGCATACGATATAGTTGTGGTATTCGAAGAGCTGGTTCATCACTTCATCGATAGCGCTTCCTGCCATCATTTTGGCAATGGAACGGATGCTTTGGGTGAAGAAGTTGTTATCACTGGTTTCTGTAGCCTTGTCGATAGCCTTGGCTGCCTCAGTCTTTACCTTTTCTTTATGGGCTTCAGGTCCTGGATTGGTTATGGCGAAAACCAGGAAGAGAAGTACGATAAGACCTAAGATGATTTTCCAGAGAGTCTTGCTCGATTTCTTCTTTTCCGGTTCCTGTCTGTAGCCCTGGTTCATGGCAGCGCCGTGCAGAAAGCCTTGCTGGTAAGCTTCCTGCTGTGCCTGCTGGAAACCCTGCTGGTTTGCAGCCTGAAAGTTTGCTGCTTCTGTCCCGTTGTTGCCGGCTGCATCTGCTGATGTTCCTTCTGCATTTTCTTTGTTGGCTGTATTAGCCTTGATTGCTTCTACAGTTTCAAGAACAGTCTTCAGTTCTGCTATTTTCCAAGCTGGAGTCCAGTCTTTCATGCCTTGTGCCCAAACAAGGGTTTCGGGTGTGATAGCCTTCTGGACGAGTTGCTCCAGGCTGAATGGACCCGCTTGCTGTCCGTTATTCTCAATGATAAAATATTCCATCATGTATTCTTTTATATAATATTTTTCTTAAAAGCCAATAAGGAGTTTCTTTCACTCTTCATTGATGATTAGTGTGTAGCTTTCCACCATGCTGTTTTCTCTCTTCCCTTGATAGCTACGCTGTGCTGGCTAGGGTCGGAGATAGAAAGACCGCAATAATTTTTCACTTTAAAGGTTGTACCGCTATTACTCATTAACATTGTATAAGCCTGTTCGGTATGAGCAGCAGCTTTGATTGTGAGTTTCATCTGTGAATGAACTTTGTCTTTCAGAGAGCCGCTGGGAACAAGACTATCTATGTATTCACTCATGTCGTAGAAAAGGTTGGGAGAGAAACCGTCCAAAGTCTGTATGGAATTGAGCGGAACGGATGATGAGAGGGTATATTTGCTGTTGATTTCCTTCATCACACTGGCTAGCTTTTCCATTTGTCTGCAGTCGATGGCTGCCATGTTGCAGAATGGATCGCCACTATTCTTGTAGAAATTGACAACTCCGTTGACAAATCCTGAGTAGTTGGGCGCAGAACTGTTGAGGTAACTCCATGTGGTTTTGTATGGAACGCCGGCTCCCATTACTTCGCTACTTGAACTGATCATGAAATTAGTAACATCTTTTAGTTCGTATGCAGTCTCTACATTGCCCATATAGCATGCATCGAAGAGAATGTATTGCATCTTGGTGCCGCTGAGTTTGATTCCTTCGGCAAGGGTAGGAACGTCGAGAGTGTTTTCTTCTAAACTTACGCTTCCGAAGAAACGGGTGATAGGTTTGTTGGGATCGGGACCATACTGTATTCCGCTGAAATTGCCGTTAGCGGTAGGGTAGCTGGTGCTTCCTTTCTGAGCAAAACCGGCATTAGGTCTTGCCATATAGGGATAGTTAACCCAGTCTCTGCTATAGGTCCATCCGCAGCCATGAGCTCCGATGATGAGCGAATAATTCAGGGCTTCAGCACGGCGTTTCACCTCATTCAGAATCTCTGCAAATCCTTCTGCTGTAGTATATGTAGCTTCATCGTATGTTTTCAAAGTGTCGCGAATTACGGTTTTCGTATTGCCGTCATACTGAAGATCAATGAGATGGCTCTTCCTGTAATTCTGGCTCATGAAAACCATTACACGTGAATTGTTCAAGCCTTTCTTGGCAACAATACCTTCGCACATGCTGTCTACGTTGTTTTTCAAAAAACTTGTGAGACCGGAAGTGTTGGTTCCACCCGTCCAAGGATAGAAGACGAAGATAGTCTGCTTGTTGACGCTTTCTACATCAATAGCTTCATCTCCACAACTGGTGAAAGTTGCTGCTAGAGATAGCGTACATATAAATAAGGTGAAAAGCTTCTTGATCATAATTAAAAATGTTGAATGTTGAATGTTGAATGTTGAGTTGCAATCTTGCTAACGAATCAGCTTGACTAATTCAACATTCTACACTCAACATTCAACATTAAATATAATACTATTATTTCTTCTTGAGTTCCTCGATGGTTGCCTTGAGGGCAGCAATCTTCTCAACAGAGTCGCTTTCCTTCTTGCGCTCCAGGGCTACTACCTTCTCAGGTGCGTGAGCTACGAAGTTCTCGTTGCTGAGCTTCTTGCGTACACCCATCAGGAAGCCTTCCAAGTGCTTGAGCTGAGCCTCTGCCTTCTCAATCTCGGCAGCTACGTCGATGAGGTCGCCCAATGGTACGGCAAACTCGTCGGTACCTACCATGAAGCTTGATGCATCGGCACTCTTCTCAGCGATGACCTCAATCTTATCAAGGTTCGCCATCTTCAGCGTTACGTCGTTGTAAGCCTCGAAATCGTTCTTGCCTACTACCTGGAGAGACAACTGCTCCTTCTGGGCAATGTTCTTCTGGTTGCGAACGGTACGAACACCGGCGATAATCTGCTTCACAGCCTCAATGTCGGCTGCCAACTTCTGCTCCTCAGCTGTAGGTGCAGGAATATCCAGCTTCTCGCGCATGATGCTCTCGCCATCCTTGCGGTCGTAGATATGCTGCCACAACTCCTCGGTGATGAATGGCATGAATGGATGCAACATCTTCAGGAGGGCATCGAAGAAACGGAGGGTAGCATCGTAGCTCTTCTGGTCGATAGGCTGGCCGTAAGCTGGCTTCACCATCTCCAGGTACCAGGATGAGAACTCATCCCAGAACAGCTTATATACAGTCATCAGAGCCTCAGAGATACGGTAGTCCTTAAACTGCTTCTGCATCTCCTCGTTCACCTCCTTGAGCTTGGCATCAAACCACTTCACGGCGATTTCTGCACTCTTAGGCTGCTCGATATCCGCAGTCTCCCAACCCTTGACGAGGCGGAAGGCATTCCAAATCTTATTGTTGAAGTTACGTCCCTGCTCGCAGAGGCTCTCGTCGAAGAGGATGTCGTTGCCCGCTGGAGCACTGAGCATCATACCCATACGAACACCATCGGCACCAAACTTGTCAATCAGAACCAGTGGGTCTGGTGAGTTACCGAGACTCTTGCTCATCTTGCGGCCGAGCTTATCGCGAACGATACCTGTGAAATATACGTGCTTGAATGGCATCTTGCCACGATACTCGTAGCCAGCCATGATCATACGTGCTACCCAGAAGAAGATGATATCCGGACCAGTTACGAGGTCGGAAGTAGGGTAGTAGTAGTTGATCTCCTCATTGTCAGGATGCTCGATGCCATCAAACAGAGAGATAGGCCACAACCATGAAGAGAACCAGGTGTCGAGGCAGTCGCTCTCCTGCTCAAGATCCTCAGCCTTGATGCTGGCATTCTTCTCCTGAGCGAGTTTCAGAGCCTCCTCTGCAGTCTCAGCTACCACGAAATCCTTCTTGCCGGCATTGTCGAAATAGTAGGCAGGGATACGGTGACCCCACCAGAGCTGACGGCTGATACACCAGTCCTTGATGTTCTCCAACCAGTGGCGATAGGTGTTCTTGTACTTCTTAGGATAGAACTCGATATCATCGTCCATTACTGGAGGAAGGGCGATGTCGGCAAAGTGCTGCATCTTGAGGAACCACTGTGTAGAGAGCTTTGGCTCGATAGGCACATTGGTACGCTCAGAGAAGCCCACCTTATTATTATAGTCCTCAATCTTCTCCATCAGACCGGCGTTCTGAAGGTCGATGGAAATCTGCTTGCGCACGTCCATGCGGTCCATACCTACATAGAGACCTGCTGCCTCGCTGATGGTACCATTGTCGTTGAAGATATCGATGGTTTCCAAACCGTGCTTCAAACCGAGTGCGTGGTCGTTGATATCGTGAGCTGGAGTTACCTTCAAGCAACCAGTACCGAACTCGATATCTACGTATGTATCCTCGATGACAGGAATCTCGCGGTTAACGAGAGGCACGATAACGTGCTTACCCTTCAGCCAGGTATTCTTCTTATCCTCTGGGTTGATACACATGGCAGAGTCGCCCATGATGGTCTCAGGACGGGTGGTTGCTACTACTGCATAGTATCCCTTCTCATCCTTGTGTATCACGTTCTCCTCATCCACCTGCTGGCAGTCCTGCTCTACTACATAATACTTCAAGTGGTAGAGCTTAGAGTGCTCGTCCTTGTAGATAACCTCCTCGTCAGAGAGCGCAGTCTGAGCCTTAGGGTCCCAGTTAACCATGCGCACGCCACGATAGATGAGTCCCTTCTGGTAAAGGTCGCAGAATACGTGGATGACGGCACGAGAGCGGGTCTCGTCCATGGTGAATGCTGTGCGGTCCCAATCGCAGCTGGCACCGAGTTTGCGGAGCTGCTTGAGGATGATGCCACCATGCTCGTGAGTCCAGTCCCAAGCGTGCTTGAGGAACTCCTCGCGGGTAAGGTCGGTCTTCTTGATGCCCTGCTGAGCGAGGCGGTTTACAACCTTTGCCTCGGTAGCGATACTGGCATGGTCGGTACCAGGTACCCAACAAGCGTTCTTGCCCTCCATGCGAGCACGGCGAACGAGAATATCCTGGATAGTATTGTTGAGCATGTGTCCCATGTGGAGCACACCCGTTACGTTTGGTGGAGGGATAACCACTGTATAAGGTTCACGACCATCTGGCTTAGAGCTGAAAAGCTTGTTGTCGAGCCAGTACTGATACCATTTACTTTCCACTGCTTGTGGATCGTATTTACTTGCTAATTCCATTGTTTCTATCTAATTTTTATTCTTTTTCTTTCTTTTTCTTTAAAAAAACGGTGCAAAGATACTAATTTTTGGGCGAAAAATACTATCTTTGCATCAAAATTATTAATTTTTGCACAAAACGATGGTTAGTAATACAGGAAAAGGACATACGAAAGAAGAAAAACTGGCGGCGTTCAGCCGCTTGCTGGATGTGCAGGACCGTTTGCGCCTGCAGTGTCCATGGGATAAAAAGCAGACATTCGAGAGTCTTCGTCCGAATACGATCGAGGAGACTTTCGAGCTTTGTGACGCCTTGATGAAGCGCGATTACAAGGATATCAAGAAGGAGTTGGGCGATGTGTTGGAGCACGTGATGTTCTATAGCATCATCGGCAGAGAAGACGGCGAGTTCGATATTTGCGATGTTTGCAATCAGGAGGCAGATAAATTGATGTTCCGCCATCCTTTCATCAACTGGAAGGAGGAAGGAAATTGGACGGTTTCGAATCCTGATATGTATATCAACGATGAGGGACAGGTGGTATATAGAGAGTCTGAAGAAGCAGAAACCGGGAAGGCTGGAACTGCCAGTTCGGAAGGAACCTTGGCTCTTGGCGCCAGCAAGCCGAAAACTGCTACTTCTGTTGAGAAAACCTGGGAACAGATCAAGCAGCAGGAGAAGGATGGAAATGAGCGGGTGTTGAGCGGTGTCCCTAATTCTCTTCCGTCTCTTATCAAGGCTTATCGCATTCAGGACAAGGCTAGAAATGTAGGCTTCGACTGGAAAGAAAAAGAAGATGTGTGGGACAAAGTGCAGGAGGAACTGGAAGAACTCAAGGTGGAACTGGCTAAAGGCGACAAAGAGAATTCTACCCGGGAATTGGGCGATTTCATCTTCTCAGTAATCAATGCAGCACGTCTCTATAAACTCAACCCGGATAATGCGCTGGAGAAAACCAACCAGAAGTTTATCCGCCGTTTCAACTACGTAGAAGATCATAGCTTAAAGCAAGGTAAAAACTTGAAAGATATGAGCTTAGAAGAAATGGATAAACTATGGGATGAAGCAAAACTTCAGGAGAAAAAGGATGATTAATAACGCTGAATCAGATAATCTTATCGACTCATCAATATAATAATAAAAACTAAAGTGTTATGAAGAAATTAGTTTATGTAACAATAGCTTTGGTGGCGCTTTTCGCTGCCAACAGTTGTAAGAACAAAAATAATGTTCCTATTATCAGTGCAGCAGATTCGGTAGAGGTAGAGGATGCAATGAACGATTCTACCATCTATGGTGTATGCGGTGAGGGAACCTCTATGCATAGTCTGGAGCTGATTTCTGATGGTGGTGACACCCTTTCGGTGTTTATTGACGATGAGAATCCTGATGTTGTTCAGGGAGGTTTGCTGGCTGGCGACCGTATTGCTCTTATCGGTTATAAGGCAGAGGATGGAGAGATGATGGCCCAGAAGATTATCAACCTGACATCCCTCTTGGGTAAATGGACTTCTCTGGATAAGAATTTTGATATCTTGGAAGGTGGAGAGGTGAAGAACAATGTGAAGGCTGAAACTAATCCTTGGACTAGCTGGAAGATACTCAATGGTAAACTTTTGCTGAATAAGGATACTTTTGCCATTGACAAATTGGGTTCTGACAGTCTTATGTTGGAGAATACTCAGGGTATCTTTGTTTTCAAGCGCCAAGAGTAAGGTCATCATGTTGAACCTGTAAATTATGATTTAGTTTTGGAACCATTTAAAGTACATATATTGGGGTGTGGCAGTGCTTTGCCCACCCTTCAGCATAGTGCCTCGGCCCAGATTATTGAGATGCGTGGCAAATGCTTTATGATGGATTGTGGAGAGGGTGCCCAGATGCAGTTCCGTCGCACTCATGTTCACTTTGCTAAGATAAATGCTATCTTTATTTCACATCTTCATGGTGACCATTGCTTTGGCTTGCCGGGACTTCTTTCTACCTTAGGCATGCTGGGCAGAACGGCTAAGTTAAAGGTATATGCGCCAGAAAGTTACGGAGATTTGTTTAAGCGTCAGATTGATTTCTTCATGCAGGGAATGGAATATGAAATTGAATTTGTTCCTGTAGATACCGAGAAGTCGCAAGTAGTATATGAAGATCATTCTGTAACCGTAGAAACCGTTCCTCTGCAGCATCGTGTGCCTTGTTGTGGTTACATTTTCAGAGAGAAACCGACATTACCTCATATCCGTCGTGATATGATAGATTATTACGAGATTCCTGTAAGCCAGATTAACAACATCAAGAATGGAGCTGACTGGACAACGAAGGAGGGGGATGTAATACCTAATGCCAGATTGGTAATGCCTGCCGCTACTCCCCGCAGTTATGCTTATTGCAGTGATACCCGGTTTGTTCCGGGGTTGGCAGAAAAGGTAAAGGGGGTTACGGTGCTTTATCATGAGAGCACCTATACTTCGGAGAATGAGGACAGGGCTAAACTCTATTATCACAGTACGGCTCGACAGGCAGCAACTATAGCCAGAAATGCGGGTGTAGGCAAACTTCTTCTGGGACATTATAGTGCAAGATATAATAATGAAGAGGTATTGTTGAATGAAGCTAAAGAGGTGTTTACGGAAAGTTATCTTACTCAGGAAGGTAAAGTGTTCTCTATAGAATAATATAGAAATATAAAAAAAGTGCCTTGCATCAAAAAAAAGTTCATTTTTGATGCAAGGTTTTCTCTTTATATCGTTTAATCTTAAAAAAGGATTTGAAATTGGAATCGGAAAAGAAACTCTTAGACGACATCAATAGCGGCAGTCGGGCAGCCATGCACAGATTGTACGAACGCTATGTGGGGTATGCCATGGCCGTTGCGCTGAGGTATGTCCCTATACGCGATGATGCTGAAGATGTAGTGCAAGATAGTTTTATAAAAGTCTTTTCCGGCATTTCAAAGTTTGAGTATCGGGGTGAGGGCGCTCTTCAGGCTTGGCTCTTGCGGATAGTGACAAATGAAGCTGTCAACTTTGTAAGGCAGCAAAAGCGCTTCACTATCGTGGACGAAGTTCCCGATGATATTGAGGATGAAGAGCCTGAAGTAGAAAGAGTTCCGCCTGCAGAACTGACAAGAATGATAGGAGAATTGCCTGATGGGTACAGACTGGTTCTTAACATGTTTGTTTTTGAACAGAAAAGCCATAAAGAAATTGCACAGCTGTTAGGCATCAAAGAAAGCAGTTCTGCTTCACAATATTTGCGGGCGAAAAAGCTGTTGGGCAAAAAGGTGAAAGATTATCTGAGCCAGGCAGATTGTAGTGATATTAAAGAGTTGAATCATATAAACGAGAAAAGTAATGAGTAACGATTGGACAAATAAACTTCGAGATCAGTTGGCAGGCTACCAAGAGCCTGTCAGCCACGACATGTGGGCTGAGATAGAACTATCGCTTGCTCAGTCTAAAAAGGTTGGTGATGAGGAAACTGATGTAAAAAAGAGACCACAGGCTCGTTATGTTGTCTTGAAAAGATGGTCAGTAGCTGCAGCGATTGCTTTATTGGGAGTAGGAGGCAGTTATGTTTATCTGCATGATGATGAACCGGGACAGGCTAACTTAGCTGTTCAGAGTTCTTTCTCTATAGCATCAGGTACAAGCAGGACTTCTTCTGCTGTCCGTGCAGAAGCACAATCGGCAGGAAGTAAAAATGCTATCTTGCTTGCTGAAAACAATTCATCTGCACATCAGGTGAATCGCCATTCGTCGGGGCGTCAATTGAACTATAGTAAATCTTCTGTCTCTTTCCAGGAGAGGACTGTTGCTGCTGATAATGAAGTAATGCTTGCAGCAGAGGTAGAAATGCCAGAACAGTCTGTTAATGCAGAGGTAAATGGTCGGGAATTATCTGTTTTGCAAAAGCAAAATGAGGATTCTGAAAGACAGATGGCCGTTTCTTCTAATCATGCAACCAAGCCGTTGGAAGCAGATGGTGGGCAGAAGCTTTATGCAGGCAGGGCGCAGGATGGTCATTTTGAACGCAGTTATAAGGACAAGTATGAACAGAACTGGACCATGAACCTGTATGCAGAGAATGTAAGTCTGGGCTCTGGCAGTGATGGAATGTCAAACGGCATGTATGCGTCTTCAGATCCTCTTGCTGGTGGCGGCTTTGCTGATCATGGTGTTTTCCTGACTGCTGCTTCTCCTTTAAGATATGCAATACAGAAATATGTTGAAGCGAAACATCATGCTCCTTTGGCTATAGGTGCTCAGGTTGGTATCGGACTTGCGCCTCGTTTGTCTTTGAGTACCGGTGTCGTTTATACGCGTGTTGCTTCTGATTTCAAATCTTATGGTGCTTCAGAATTTGATACACATCAGGTTTTGCATTATGTGGGTGTTCCACTTGGTTTAAACTATGAGGTTTGGAGCACGGGAGGCTTTCATGCGTACGTAATGGCGGGTGGAGAAGCCGATTTCAACGTAAAGAATGATACAAAGGTTTCTGGTCATAAAGAGGACGTGAAACGTGATGGCGTTCAGTTCTCGGGTAAGGCTTCGCTTGGTGCACAGTATGATGTTACACCACAAGTGGGCTTCTATATTGAGCCAGGTGCAAAATATTATTTTGATAATGGCAGCGAAATAGAAAATACGTTTAAAGATAAGAAGTGGAATTTTAATCTCCAGTTCGGACTCCGTATTAATCTGAAATAGTGTTTGAGTCCAATTATTAATCAATATATGTACGAACTACATTTCATTTGATAACATTACATACGAGAAAAGGAAAGGGCAGTCTGCGTGATGCATGGCTGCCCTTTATTGTTTCCCGTTTTCTTATTTCTTATTCAATAATTTTTCGCTCATATTGAGAGCGGCCTTTCTGCCGTCTCCCATGGCAAGAATTACTGTGGCTCCTCCTCGTACGATATCGCCGCCTGCGTAGATTTCTTCGATGGAACTCTGCATCTGGTCGTTTACGGCAATGGTGTTCTTCCGGCCGAGTTCCAGTCCTTCTATACTCTGTGGAACGAGTGGATTAGGACTTACTCCTACGGCAACAATTACCTGATCGCACTCCAGCGTGATGGTCTCGCCTGTAGCTTCTGGACGACGACGGCCGCTGGCATCAGGTTCGCCAAGCTTCATCACATCGAGAACTACAGCCTTTACTGCGCCCTTATCATCTGCCTCATATTCTTTAGGATTGTGCAATGTAAAGAAGTTGATTCCTTCTTCCTTGGCATGCTTCACCTCTTCGAGTCGGGCAGGCATTTCTGCCTCCGAACGGCGATATACCAAGGTTACGTCTGCTCCGAGTCGTTTTGCAGTACGGCAACTGTCCATAGCTGTATTTCCGCCGCCTACAACAACCACCTTCTTACCCAAGTTGATAGGGGTATCGCTATGAGGATTGGCTGCATCCATCAGGTTTACACGGGTAAGATATTCGTTAGAAGACATGATGTTCAAGGCATTCTCTCCAGGAATATTCATGAAGTTTGGCAGACCCGCGCCTGAGCCAACGAAGATTCCCTTGAATCCTTGTTTTTCCAGATCTTTTACGGAAATGGTTTTGCCTACGATGCAGTCTGTAATAAACTTTACGCCCATCTTCTGAAGATTCTCAATCTCTACATCTACGATAGCATTAGGCAAACGGAATTCCGGAATACCATATTTCAATACACCGCCAATCTCGTGAAGCGCTTCGAAAACAGTAACATCGAATCCCTTCTTTGCCATATCGCCTGCAAAACTCAATCCGGAAGGTCCTGAACCAACTACGGCTATCTTGATGCCATTAGGTTCATCGCACTTTGGTACAGAGATGTTTCCACTCTGGCGTTCGTAATCGGCAGCAAAACGCTCCAGATATCCGATAGCTACAGCAGGCTCGTTCATCTTGAGATGTACACATTTGCTTTCACATTGCTTTTCCTGTGGACAAACTCGTCCGCAAACGGCTGGTAGGGCAGAGGTGTTCTTTAATACCTTGGCTGCGGCAAGGAACTGGCCCCGCTCAATATTCTTGATGAAGGAAGGAATGTTGATGCTTACCGGACAACCTTCCATACAGGTAGGCTTAGGACAGTCGAGACAGCGCTTGGCTTCGGTCAAAGCCATTTCCTTGGTTAAACCGATATTTACCTCTTCCGTACGGGTTGTGGCACGATAAAGAGGGTCAAGTTCTGGCATCTTTACGCGCTCTATAGCTGTACGTTCTTTTGCTTTCATCGAAGCGCGTAACTCCTTGCGCCACTCAGCGTTACGGTCGGTCAACTCTTCGATGCTCGCATCTGTAGGTTCTACGTCCATGATTACATCCGTAGTTTCTTTCTTCTTTCCTGCGTCTACAGTTGCAAGGTGCTCTTCGAAGTGTTCCATCTCTTCGCGTTCAACATCCTTGAAAGTGCCCATGCGCTTGAACATCTCGTCCCAATCTACCTGGGCGCCGTCAAACTCAGGACCGTCGATGCAGACAAACTTGGTCTTGCCACCGATGGTCAGGCGGCAGGCACCGCACATACCGGTTCCATCCACCATAATGGTATTGAGCGAAACATCTGTGGAAAGATTATATTTCTGGGTCAGGAGACAGCAGAACTTCATCATGATAGGAGGACCGATGGCGAAAACCTTATCGATATGCTCCTGATTGATAAACTTCTCGATTCCTACGGTTACAACACCCTTCTCGCCGTAGCTTCCGTCATCGGTCATGATGATGAGCTCATCGCTAGATGCACGCACTTCATCTTCCATAATCACGAGGTCTTTGTTCCTACCCGCAATTACGGAAAGGACTCTGTTTCCTGCGGCTTTCAGTGCCTTGATGATTGGGAGCATAGGAGCTACGCCTACACCACCTCCGGCACAAATGACTGTTCCGAAGTTCTCGATATGTGTAGGATTTCCAAGTGGTCCCACCACATCGTGAATTTCATCACCTTCATTTAGGGCACAGAGTTTGGTAGATGAAAGACCTACCTTCTGCACAACCAGTGTGATGGTTCCTTTCTCAATGTCAGCATCAGCGATGGTCAGCGGCATGCGCTCGCTGTTGTTGTCTACACGGATGATAACAAAGTTACCTGCCTTTCGGCTCTTGGCTATAAGCGGTGCTTCTACATCGAAGCGGAATACTTTCTCTGAGTATTGTACTTTCTTGATAATCTTGTTCATGGGCTATTAAATTTCTTAATGCTGATATATTAATATTTCTGGTTCGCTGTTTAGAGTTTGCTTCATGGTACATAAAAATGCAAAAGGATAACATCGGCTACCTTTGTGGCAGTCGAAGTTATCCTCGTACAATATATGTTATTTTTGTTTTTCGAATGTTTTGTATAATCGAGAAAAACTGAAAGTCTTACCGATACTTCAAATTAATCGAAATTTTTGTCATCAAGCATCTCGAAACCGCAATATGGAACCAATACCTTAGGTACGCGGATTCCTTCTGGGGTCTGATTGTTCTCCAAGATGGTTGCTACGATACGTGGCAAGGCAAGAGCTGAACCATTCAGTGTGTGGCAAAGTTCAATCTTCTTGTCATCTGTATGGCGATAGCGGCAGTGGAGACGGTTAGCCTGATAGCTCTCGAAGTTAGATACTGATGAAACTTCCAACCAGCGGCCCTGTGCAGCACTCCATGTCTCGAAGTCGTAGCAGATAGAAGAGGTGAAACTCATATCACCACCGCAGAGACGGAGGATATGGTATGGCAATTCCAACTTCTTCAAAAGCCCTTCAACATGGTCGAGCATCTCGTTCAAACTCTCGTAAGAGTGACCTGGCTTATCGATGCGAACAATCTCTACCTTGTCGAACTGGTGCAGACGGTTCAAACCGCGAACGTCCTTACCATAGCTACCTGCTTCACGACGGAAACAAGCTGAGTAAGCACAACGCTTGATAGGGAGATCTTTCTCATCGAGAATAACATCGCGGAAGATGTTGGTTACAGGAACCTCAGCAGTAGGGATGAGGAAGAGATTATCCAAATTAGCATGATACATCTGACCTTCCTTGTCTGGCAACTGACCGGTACCACGACCAGAGTCCTCGTTTACTACGTAAGGAGGCTGAATCTCCAGATATCCGCTCTTGCGAGCCTCATCGAGGAAGAATGCCTCAAGCGCACGCTGGAAACGAGCCATCTTGCCGATATATACAGGGAAACCTGCGCCAGTAATCTTAACGCCGAGGTCGAAGTCAACAAGATTGTATTTCTTCAAGAGATCCCAATGGCAGAGAGCATCCTCGCCGAGGTTTGGCTTTTCGCCGCCTTCTTTCACAACAACATTGTCGGCTGCGTCCTTACCTTCAGGAACCTGCTCGCAAGGGATATTAGGAATTTCGAGCAACTGGTTGGTCATATCGTTCTGTGCTTTCTCCATGATCTCTTCAAGAGCCTTAGCGTCTGCCTTGAGCATAGCTACCTGAGCCTTTGCGCTCTCAGCTTCCTCTTTCTTACCTTCCTTCATAAGGGCACCAATCTGCTTAGCAAACTGGTTAGCCTGCTGCTTGTTGTTATCCAACTTCTGCTGAGCTTCACGACGAATCTTGTCGTACTCCAAAACTTTCTCTACGGCCTCACGAGCATTTGGAAAATGCTTCTTTTCGAGACCCTTAACTACACGTTCAGTTTCCTCACTGATAAGTTTAAGTGTAAGCATAAAATGTCTTTTAATTAAATAATTTACTATTTGTAGGCAAAAGTACAAAAAATATTTGTGATAGCGTAAAAAATTGCTGACTTTTTTACAGGGAAGGGTAGAATTAAAGTTTTTTTTGTGGTTTTACAGGGTTAAGGAGCTTAGAAAGGGGGTGCGGTGTAATCCTTGCCTAAAAACTTATATAAACGAAGAAAGCCTGCTCTAGGTATGAGCAGGCTTCTATGTTGTTTGTTTGGAATAGTTTTTTCTAAAACTTTAAAAATTAAGCGTCAGCTTTTTTGGTCTTCTCAGCGTAAACCTCTGGAGAGAGAACAGAAACTGTACTCTTGTCCTTGCGGCCCTTGTGGAAGTAAACGATACCATCTGCCAAAGCATACAATGTATCATCCTTACCCTGAGCTACATTCTCACCTGGGAAGTGCTTGTTACCACGCTGGCGAACGATGATGTTACCTGCGATGATGCTCTGACCACCCCAGATCTTAACGCCTAATCTTTGTGAAGCTGATTCACGGCCGTTCTTAGAACTACCAACACCTTTCTTATGTGCCATTTTCTAATTCCTCCTAATTTTAAGCGATTACAGATTTGATTGATACTTCAGTGAACTGAGCACGATGACCGTTCTTCTTGCGATAGTCCTTGCGGCGCTTCATCTTGAAGACGATTACCTTGTCACCCTTTAC
>ERZ780212.1924-NODE-1924-length-14543-cov-28.150055_pt1 | contig 14543 bp, 6 predicted proteins | sample MGYA00511364_ERZ780212 | MGnify/ENA primary metagenome ERZ780212 (study PRJEB29588, sample SAMEA2147991) | human gut metagenome | biome: human gut; feature: human-associated habitat; material: faeces | place: Denmark | collected 2008/2010 ...
GGGGCTTTTTGATTAATTGTTTAACTCGTCCCATTTTAACGGGACACTAATGATTCAAGGTACAAAAATTTCAAGTATATCTAAAAAATCTATATGCCAAACTATAATTAGTTATCCTTCAGAAATAATTAATCAACAAAAGATAGCCTCTTATTTCCAGTCATTAGACTCATTAATTCAAAGCACCTCAAAGAAACTTGTATCTTTAAAACAAGTAAAGGCAGCAAGCCTACAATCTATGTTCCCACAAGAAGGAGAAACCGTACCTAAAGTAAGATTTAAAGGATTTGAAGGAGAATGGGAAAAAGAGAAACTTTGTAATATAGCAAGTAGAATTACAAGGAAAAATAAAAATTTAGAATCGTTTACTCCTTTAACCATTTCTGCTATTGATGGCTTAGTTTCTCAACTTACATATTTTAATAACATAGTTGCTAGTTCAAATATTAGTGGATACTATCTTATTAAAAATGGAGAATTTGCATACAACAAAAGCTATTCTAATGGCTTTCCATATGGATCAATAAAAAGACTTGATAAATTTGACATGGGAGTATTATCAACTTTATATATAGTATTTGCATTGAACAAACAAAATACTTCTATTTTATCTGATTATTTAGTCATATTCTTTAATACAACTCTATGGCATCATGAAATAGCAAAAAGAGCTGAAGAGGGTGCAAGAAATCATGGATTACTTAATATTAGTGCTGAAGATTTTTTAGACATTAATATAATTTATCCAAAAGATTTATTGGAGCAGCAAAAAATCGCATCTTATTTCCGTAATCTTGATAAACAAATCTCTCTCCAAACCCAGCGTCTTGAGAAGCTAAAACAAATCAAGGCAGCTTGTCTGGATAAAATGTTTGTATAAATATCATTCAACCTTTAATGGAATAAATATGGATAATATAAACGACATACAATATTTCGTCAAGGAAAGTCAGTTTGAACAGGCCTTAGTTGATCTTCTCCCCCATCACGGTTGGGAAAAGGAAGTTCTTGTACAACCCACAGAAGAAGATTTGATTCGGAACTGGGCAAAGATTCTCTTTGACAACAACCGAGACATCAATAAATTAGGCAATTATCCGCTTACCGCAAGTGAAATGCGCCAAATCATTGATCAGGTGAGTCTGTGCGATAGCCCATACGCCATGAATATGTTCATCAATGGCGGACAGGTATGCATAAAACGCGACAACCCTGCCGATACAAACAATTACGGCAAGGAAGTCTATCTGAAGATTTTCGATGCACGCGAAATCAGTGCCGGACAGAGCCGCTATCAGATTGCACGGCAACCTCGTTTCAAGGCTTCGCACCCGTTGGGCGGTGACCGACGGGGCGATGTGATGTTGCTCATCAATGGTATGCCGGTGATTCATATCGAACTGAAGCGTTCCAAAGTAGATGTAAGTCAGGCTACCTTCCAAATTAAGCGTTATACTCACGAAGGCGTATTCAGCAACGGCATCTTCAAGATGGTACAGATTTTTGTAGCCATGACTCCGGAAGAGACACTCTATTTTGCCAATCCGGGCAAAGAAGAGAATTTCAAACCAGAATTCTACTTCCATTGGGAAGACTTTAACAACACCGTCATACGAGACTGGAGACGAATTGTGTCCGATTTGCTCAGCATCCCCATGGCTCATCAGCTAATTGGTTACTATACCATTGCTGACGATAAGGACAAAACACTGAAAGTACTTCGCAGCTATCAGTATTTTGCAGCCAGTAAAATCAGTGACATAACACATAAAACAAACTGGGATACCCACCAGCATCGTGGCGGATACGTGTGGCATACCACCGGTTCCGGAAAGACCATGACCAGTTTCAAATCGGCACAACTCATTGCCAATTCCGGCGATGCTGACAAAGTGGTATTTCTATTGGATCGCATCGAGCTGAGCGTGCAATCGTTGGATGAATACCGTGGATTTGCGGGAGAAGACGAAGCTATTCAGGATACGCAGAACACAGCTATCCTGTTGAGTAAGCTCAAAAGTACAGATAACGACGACCGATTGATTGTAACCTCTATTCAGAAGATGTCGAACATCAAGGCCGGAAAAGATATTACGCAAGACGACATTGATTTGATAGACCGTAAACGACTGGTATTCATCATAGACGAATGTCATCGTAGCGTGTTTGGCGATATGCTGATAGGAATCAAGAACACGTTCAAAAGAGCCCTGCTTTTCGGCTTCACGGGAACACCAGTCTTCAAAGAAAATGCCAAGCATGAAATCATGACCGAAACCATATTCGGCGACATGATTCATAAATACACCATCGCCAACGGAATCCCTGACCATAACGTATTGGGATTCGATCCGTATATGGTGAGAACTTACGATGACAATGAGCTTCGCGAAAAAGTGGCATTCTCCCAACTGAAGGTAAATAGCATTGAAGAGATCGAAAATGACGAGCAGAAAATGGCTATTTACAACCGATTCATGAATGAACTGAAGATGCCAGACACTTATAAGGAAGGAGATGAAACTATACATGGAATAGAACATTATCTGCCTAAAGACCTGTATCAGCAGCCTGTTCATCATCAGGCTGTCGCTGCCGATATCGCAAGCGGAAGGGATAAACTGAGCAAGAACGGTAAATTCCATGCCATTCTGGCCACAAAGAACATCCCTGAGGCAATAGCTTATTATCGGATATTCAAGGAGCAATATCCTTCTCTGAATGTGGTGGCCGTATTCGACAACAACATAGACAATTCTGATGGCGGAATCGCCAAGGAAGATGCCTTGCTGGAGATGCTGGATGACTATAACCAAAAATATGGAACGACATTCCAGCTTTCCACATACGCCAAATACAAAAAAGATGTGGCCAAAAGACTGGCACACAAGAAGCCTTACCTCAATATAGAACATGATCACGCACAGCAGATAGACTTGCTTATTGTGGTTTCGCAGATGCTGACAGGCTATGACTCCAAATGGGTAAATACGCTGTATGTAGATAAGGTAATGAAATATGTGGACATTATCCAGTCGTTCTCACGTACCAACCGCTTGTTTGGTCCAGACAAGCCTTTCGGCATTATCCGCTATTACTCTTTCCCTTACACCATGGAGCAGAATATCAATGATGCACTTGAGGTATATGTGGACAGACCGTTGGGCGTTTTTGTCGATAAACTGGAAAGTAATCTGACAAATATCAACCAGAAGTTCTTGCACATAAGGGATATATTCCAGGCACAAAAAATTGAGAATTTTGCAAAATTGCCGGAAGCAAGAGAAGACAGGAATATGTTTGCCAAAGATTTCAGCCAGATGACCCATCTGCTGGAAGCAGCCAAGCTGCAAGGATTCACATGGGATAAGGATGAATATGAGTTCCAGCATGGCGATACCTATACCTACGTCAAGATGGAATTGGATGAACAGACTTACCTTATTCTGCTGCAACGATATAGGGAACTGTTTGAAGGTAATGGAGGGGGCAGTACGGAAGGAGATGATTTTGACTATCCTATTGACACCTATATCACAGAAACAGGTACGGGTACGATCGATGCCGAATATATCAACTCCAAGTTTGTGAAGTTCATCAAGAACCTCTACATGTCCGGTCCGGGAAGCGAACTGACCAAAGAAGCCTTTAAAGAGTTGCATAAAACCTTTGCTTCTCTTTCACAAAAGGATCAGCGTACGGCAATGATTATCCTACACGACCTGCAAAGTGGAGATTTGCATCTGTCGCCGGGTAAGACGATTTATGATTATATCGCAGAATACCAATTCCGCGAATTACACAAACAAGTAATGATTCTGGCCGAAGCGACTGGTATAAACGCCAGTCAACTGGAGCACATCATGAGTCGTAATGTAACGGAGCAAAATCTGAATGAGTTCAGCCAGTTTGACAACCTGAAACTGACATTGAACATGGCCAAGACTCGTGAGTTCATTGCCAAAGTAGAAGGTACAGAAGTTCCGGCTCGTCTGGTTATTCCCAAAGCAGACAAATTACTTCGAGAGTTTATTCTGGACAGCAGTTGTAGAGAACGTATTCTGAAAGCGTACTTGAATATGGAGGAAAATTATCAATCCGAAGAAGAACAGGTGCCGCAAGACGAAAACGTTGTTACAGACAAAGTACAGCATGTAGACGTAGCCGTCATAAAAGATAATATCCGGAGTATTCTGAAAACAACTTTGACCACAGTGCTTCCACAAATGCGTCCTATAGACGAGATTATAGACAGCGTATTCTATGTGATAGACACACCGTCAATTGACTCTTTGGACAATGTAGGCATGTTTATCCAGCGGGCATTTACAAATCTATACGGTAAGAAAGCAACTATAGTAGATAAGTTTGTGGCATTTAATTTATTAGTCACCAAGTTTGAAGCATATCTGAAGAAATTGTATTATCTGATGAAAGGCCATGAAGTTCCTGCCCAAAATCCCAGTGAAGATGTAACTTGGAAAAACGTAATTTATGCTCATAAATGTCTATGGAATCTGAAATACAGCACGGATGAAGGGAAGCAGCAGCTATATCAATACCTTATGCTCATTAAAGGCTGGAGAAACAGTGAATCACACATTTCTCCTACCGCTTCAGAACAGGAAGTTGATACCGCAATCAGCATCATCCTGACCATGTATTTCTATTCTACGGGTTCTTCTATTACAGATTTGGAAATGAATGGACATGAAATACAAAAGTCCGAAAGTGTTCACAAAGAAAATTCTTATTTCCATAAAGTAATTCAGTTGCATCCATATTATAATGAAGAAAATGATGACCAACAACTGGTCGCTGAAGCGGACGTAAAGGATTGGCCAGAAGAAAAACGAATCGCAACTCTGAAAAAGAGCATTTGCCAGCTTATAGGATATGAGCCTAAAAAGTCACCTTTGAGCAAGCAAAGACATTGGATTGCGATTTATCGTATAGCTGCAGATAAGGGATTTATCATAGAAGGTGATTTTGCTTATTTCAAAAGAATCATTGATGATATGCAAATAAGTAATCTTCCTGTTCCTCTTAAAATAGAATCGCTACAAAGCTCCATCAAAGATGTGTATGCAAAAGATATTGAAGATTGGACAGACGATAACCTTAGAGGAAAGAAACTGGCAGAGTATGAAGATATTAAGAAATGTGCTGATGCGTTTGCCAAGATTGTAGAAAATAATATTAATACGAAATAAGACGATTATCATGAAACATATATCAATCCGTGTGCCTTGGCACGATAATAAATGGAATGGAACTATTTGTCAATGTCCGAAAAATAATCCATTCTGCATGATGCTTCACAATATATCTGAAAGAAAAGATGAGAACAAAGAAGAAGCTTATGCAGTAAAGGATTGGAAATCTCTCAAGCAAGATCAATTACCTGCTTGTGTTGGCGAGAATGGTGGCTTTATGAATGAGAAGCCATATAAAAGAATCTTCAAACATGTTTATGCTTTTGGAGAAACACCACATACAAAACTATTACCTACAACAGTTGAACTTCAGCCATATAGCTTTTTTGGAATACCTTTCCGATATCTATCTCGTGATTATCAGGAAGAACTGAATCATAAATATCCGAATATGTCTGATGATGAAATTGCACCGTTTCCTACATCTTGGGTATATGGAAAAGAGAGACAGTTTGAAATATTAAATCACTTTAGATCAAATATAGAAGCTGGCACTTCACTCGGAGTTTTCTATTGCAAAAGTGGTAATCCAATTGATGAAGATGCAAAATTAATTGTTGGTATAGGTGAAATCACCAAAGTTTTACCGGTACAAACATATGACACAACAACTGATTATACATATCCTTTTTGGGATTTGATCTTTGAGCATGGTATAAGAACTGATTTGAAGAGGTCAAAAGGATTTCTTTTGCCATATCATGAATATATGTCACTTGATGAAGACTATGTAAAAGCCCAAACAGGTAAATCAAAACAAGAAGTAATTGATGAAATAAAAATTACCATTCCAAAGCTAGGCAATAGCCAGAAAATTTTTAATGAGTTGTCGTATGGTTGTGAATATGTTAGCAACCATAGCATGTTGATTATTTTGAATGTAGCCAGGAAATGTTTAGAATGTGTCATTAATCATGGACTTGTCGGAGGAAACTGGAAACAACAAATTTTGTGGATAGATTCCCAAATTGCAAAGGTGAAGGATATGATAGGTCCGTTCCCTGCTTTCGCCGAGGCTCTATCAGCAATAGGGGTAAATTATGCGTATATAATTGAGCAAGATTTACGAAATAATGGATATTGTGGGGTTAAAGATAATCCATGGGAAACCTTTGATAAATTGATGAAAGGTGAATTGTCTCTTCCTGATTCCGTATATAAAAGTGAACTTACTCATTATCGTATTCTTTGGAAAAATACTCTAAGTAACCAAAGACAGGTACTGGAACTGCTATCACGTTTTGAAATAAATTCGGAAGTAATAAAATGGTGGTTTGATTGTCCTGACTGCTACGATGAATTATTAAATAATCCATATATTATCAGCGAGGAGAGTCTTATTGAAAATTATCTTCCAGTTACAACTGAAATGATTGATCTTGGAGTAATGGCTGACCCTAAGATTCAAGGGAAATGGACTCCAAAAGCTCCTTCACTAGTGGAATCCGTAATTGATAATAGAAGGATCCGCTCATTTATCATTTCAAAACTAGTGGCAAGTCTCAGTGATGGTGATACATTAATTTCGGCAAACGAGATTGAGTTATATATAAAAGATTGTTTGGCTGCGGACAATCATCAACTGCCATATAATTATTTAATGTCAAACAAAGAGTTCATTGAAGAAAAAACTGTATACCTTAATACTGATGACAGGTGTGCATTGCAATTGAAGGAATATAAAGAAATTGATGATTATTTGCGTAAGATATTCAAAGGTCGTGCTTCAAAGGATGTCAAATCACCAGTAAAAGAAGACTGGAATACGATTGTTAAAGCATCTATTGATGATTACAATGAAGCAAATGAGCGATGCCGTAATGCTGTAGCTGACCAGGTAAAGGCATTGGAAATGTTCTGCAGTAAGCGCCTTTCTGTACTGGCAGGTCCAGCTGGAACAGGCAAAACTACAGTTGTCAAAGCTTTCTTAAAATCGCCACAAATAAAAGCAGAAGGTACACTCCTTTTGGCTCCTACAGGAAAAGCACGAGTTCGCTTAGGTAACATGTCAGCAGGTATTCAAGCCCTAACTATTGCGCAATTTCTGACGCGTCAGGGTTTCTTTGACTGGGATACAATGACACCTTGTGTTCCTGAAGATGCAGAAAAACGTAAATACTGTGGAGCAAAAAATGTCATTATTGACGAGTGTTCCATGCTTACATGTAAGGACTTTTATGTCTTAATGAAAGCATTGGATTTAAAGAGCATTAATCGAATAATTTTAATTGGAGACCCATTTCAATTACCTCCTATTGGGCCTGGCAGACCATTTGCTGATTTATTTAACTACCTAAAGGATAATAAAGACGAATATTTAAGATCGGCAATAACAAAATTGCGATATGTTGTAAGAACTATTAATACAGGAGACTCTGACATATTGACTTTAGCATCATGGTTCTCTGGAGAAAAACCTGCAAAGAATTCCGATCTTATTTTTGAGCAAGTTGCCAAAGGAAATCTTAATAATGACCTGGTTGTTTATACTTGGAATGATGAAAACGACCTTAAAGACTGTTTGAAAGAGGCCATTGAAAAAGAGTTGCCAGAAGAGGAAGGTAAATCTTTATCCGATAAGATTCGTAAATCTATAGGACTTGACGATGTAAATAAAGCCTTAAATGATCCGTCAAAGGTTGAAAGATTTCAGGTTTTATCTCCGGTAAAAAATCCGGTATGGGGAACATTTCAGATTAATTCGTATTTCCAAGAGTGGGTTGGTATAAATAAAAATTTTTCAATAGAAATAGCTCCTATTACCATATCTGCTCTAGATAAGGTCATTCAATTAAAGAATGAACGCAAGAAATCTACGAGTAAAGAAGAATGTCAACTTTCAAATGGTCAAATAGGTTTTGTTAATTATGCAAATAAGAGGGAAAAGAAATCGACAGTCGTTTTTACCGGGTTACCCAACAAGAGATTTTCATATTATTCTTCTAAGTCGGATGAGGCTGATAATACAATAGACTTGGCTTATGCTATAACTATCCATAAGAGTCAAGGGAGCGATTTTGATACTGTGTTGGTTGTTCTTCCTAAAAGCGGACGTATACTTTCACGTGAACTAATCTATACAGCTTTAACACGAGCAAGAAAGAAATTAATTCTGTTGATACAAGATAATATATCATGGTTAATCGAGTATACTAAACCTCAGATGTCAGTTTTAGCTAAGCGAAATACAAATCTTTTCTCTACATCTGTTCGTGAAGATATTTCAAACATTCCATATGTGGAAGGATTGATTCACACAACCTTAAAGCCTGGTTTAATCGTACGTAGCAAGTCTGAAGTAATTATTGCTAATATGCTATATGAACGAGGTATTGACTTTGAATATGAAAGAATGATAGAAGATAACGACCGCCGATGTATTCCTGATTTTACTTTTGAAGATGCATCTGGAGATACCATTCTTTGGGAACATTTAGGAATGTTAGATAATCCCGCCTATAAGGAATCATGGGAAAAGAAACGAGATTTTTATAAATCAATCGGTTACATCGAAGGAGTAAATTTATTTACTACAGTTGACCATGAGAACGGAAGTATTGATTCTACAGAAATTGCTGCAATAGTAGATAAATTAGAAGATTTAATATAAAAGATTATGAACAATGCAGAAAGACTGCATTGTTCATAATTAGCTTTGTATTGTTTGATAAATAGTATTGCCTATGCCAACAAATAAGAATGCACAGTTAAGATACCAGATTATAGATAAATGCCTGAGCAATTGGTCTAGGCGTTACTATATTGAGGATTTAGTAGATGCCTGCAATGAAGCGCTCTATCTGTATAATGGAGAAACGAAAGATGGTTGCGGAGTAAAAAAACGTCAAGTACAAGAAGATCTAAAATTCATTGAAAGTGAAGAAGGATATAGTATGGAGATAGATGCCATTCGAGATGGGCATAGAAAATATTACCGATACCATACCAAAGGGGCTTCTATTAAAAATCAACCTATCAATCAAGAAGAGCTCAATTTGATTTATGATGCATTGATACTTCTTAAACGTTTCGATGGAGTACCACAATTTGAGTGGTTAAACGACCTTGAAAAAAGACTATATACGACCAGTAAATTAGGAGATAGTCTGGATTCAGTTGTAAGTTTTCAGCATAATCCCTATCTCAAAGGAATGGATTTATACTATAAACCCATTTTTAATGCAATTGTTAACAAAAGGGTAATTGAAATTATATATCATCCATTTGGGAAGGATGCTAGAACTGTAATTGTTACTCCTTATCATCTTAAACAATATAATAATCGCTGGTTTCTGATCGGCAAACATAAAGACTCGGATTATCTATCAAACTTTGCAATTGATAGAATCGAAGGAGTAAAGGAAACATCTAAACCATACATAATACAACCTGAAGGAATAGATTTTAAAGAATACTTTAGCGATATCGTCGGCGTTTCGCGTTCAAATGCTCCTGTAGAAGAAGTCATTTTAAAGGTTAGTGATAAAGCCATTGGATATATTGTGACTAAGCCACTTCATGAATCTCAATCAGCAGTGACAACACCTCTTGAAGATGGATATTGGAAGATAACCTTAAAAGTCCAAAATAATTATGAGTTACGTTCTTTGCTCCGTTCGTTTGGTGCACAAATAGAGGTTATTGCCCCTGAGTCATTACGACAAATGATGAAAGAAACAGCCGAGGCTGTGAGTCAGATATACGAGAAATAATAAAATCACGATAACCAACGACTTATAATATAAATATGAATATACCCGAAAATTTATATTTAGAATTTGAGGCTTTTTTACGATCAATCAAACAAAATTTAGATGGGTCATTTGGTGTCCTATTAGGTGCCGGTGCATCCATCTCATCTGGTATTCAATCGGCAAATGATTGTATATGGGATTGGAAATTTTTAATATATCAATCATTATCAGGTAATCAAAAAAAATTAGTAGATCCAAAAAAATCTGATTTAAGTAAAGACATCATTCAGAAATGGTTAGATGTGCAAGGGAAATATCCACAATTGGGGAGTCCAGAAGAATATTCTTTTTATGCCGAAGCTTCATATCCAATAGATGCGGACAGAACTAAATATTTTGAAAGCCTGTGCAATGGGAAAAGTCCATATGTAGGATATAAATTGTTATGTCTGCTGAATAAATATGGAATTGTAAAATCTGTTTGGAGTACAAATTTCGATGGACTCGTGGAAAGAGCTGCACAACAAGCCAATATAACACCTATAGCTATAAATCTTGATTGCGTTGATCGTATATATAGGACAGAAAGTTCAAATGAATTACTTTATATAGCATTACATGGAGATTGTAAATTTAGAACACTCAAAAATACCGAGAAAGAACTAGACTCACAAAATAGCGAATTTGTTTCAGCTTTGCGACGTTATTTTGTTGACAAAAATTTAATTATCATAGGATATAGTGGAAGAGATAAATCCCTTATGTTTGCTTTGAAAGAAGCTTTTACGGATAAGGGAGCGGGAAGATTGTATTGGTGTGGCTACGGCAAGGATATTACACCTGAAATAGCAGATTTAATTCAAACTATTCGATCTGCTGGAAGACAAGCGTTTTATATTGACACAAACGGATTTGATAATGTTATGTTATCTCTTGTAAAATTCTGTTTTAACGACGATTCTAATAAACAAGAGGAAATCAATGAAATACTTAAAGTAATAAGTATAGACAATACGACAACTCCATTTTCCATACATGATGGAAGTACAAAAAAATATCTGAAAAGTAATCTAATTCCTGCTACATTTCCCGATGAAATATTTCAGTTTCAAATTTCATACGATAAGAATGAAAACAGATGGAAATATCTTAGAGAAAAGATTAAAGAAAAGCCCCTTATTGCTGTACCATATAAAGACAAAGTATATGCCATCTCAACTGTATCTACTATCAATGAAGTTTTTGGGAAAAATTTAATTAGTGAAATTGAACGTGTTCATATTTCTATTGATGAAATAGAAAAAAACAGCTATTTTAAAGAATTATTTCTCAAAGCCGTACTTTATGGAATCTCCCAGATTACAGGATTAGGTGTTGATTATAAGCGTTATAGGTTGTATAAAAAAGAAATTTATGCAAATAAAAATAATGTAACAATACATGAAGCTATTGAATGTGGATTATCATTTGTCCCACAAGAGAAATATGTCTTGTTTTCAATTACTCCAACAGTTTATTTTATTTCTAATGACCAAATAAAAAAGGAGATCAAACAGCAATACTCTCATGAATATTTGGATAAAATGAGAAATCAGCAATATGAGAAGAAATTACAAGAATGGTGTAATATAATGTTTAATGGTAAAAGATTAAGTTTTGAGATACCTGTTAATTCACGAAGTGGTTTTATCTTTAAAATATCCAATAATCGTGGTTATGCTGAGATACACCATTGCGGACAAGGTAACACAACGATATATTCTCCAAAGGAATACAACATAAAACAAACATTATATCATGGCATACATATTAACGAACCCAAGCTTGAATTTATAAATCCATACGTTAATAAACCTGCATATGATGACAATCCGATGAGAGGATTATCAAAATACAGGCCTTTCGATGCGAAATATTTTGATGTATTCCCTAAAGATGTATGTATTGGCAGTATCTGTCCTGCTTCTTATTCTTCAAAATTTAGTGAATTTATAAAAAGACTAAATTCTACAATTTCCGCAGATAAATTATCTGACTATGTACATCATTATACTGGTTTTAGTAATATTTATAACTGTAGACTTGAAATACCTGAAATACATTCTGAAAAATGGGTATCAATAAATGATAATCCTAAAAGTGCCATTAATTTAGCAAAAACTATTTGTACAGAAGGGCAAAAACTTTCAGAACAGTTTCCAGGAATTGTGCTATTAATATTTATACCTAATTCATGGAGCAACTATAGACAATTCAATTATCATGGAGAAACATTTGATTTGCATAACTACATAAAAGCGTTTGCCGCCCAACATAGATTCACAACCCAATTTATAGAAGAAAAGACTTTATATGACAAGATGGTATGTGAAATTTCATGGTGGCTCTCTTTAGCTCTATTTGTAAAAGCTTTAAGAACTCCCTGGACTCTTGCAGACTTAGATCAAAATACAGCATATGCAGGAATTGGATATAGCATAAAAAAGCAATATTCAGGTAAAGCTGAAGTTGTTTTAGGCTGTAGCCATATATACAATGCACAAGGACAGGGATTAAGATATAAACTGTCAAAAGTTGAACATCCTCAATTTGACAAAAAGAAAAATCCTTATTTAAATTTTGAAGAAGCTTATAAATTTGGAATGGATATACTGGCTCTTTTTCAAGACGCTATGGAAAAGTTACCTCAAAGAGTTGTAATTCATAAACGAACCCCTTTTAAGAATGATGAGATTGAAGGTATAACAAACGCATTAAAGCAAGCAGGAATATCAGAAATTGATTTGATCACAATCACTCAAGAATATGATTTAAAGTTTATTGCAGAGAAGATTATGTATGGTCAATTTCTTGAAGATGGATATCCAGTTGATAGAGGAACGTGCATTAAACTATCATCGAGAAATGCTTTGTTATGGACACATGGAGTAGTTCCCTCAATACAATCAAATCGCAGATACTACCAAGGAGGACGTTGTATTCCTGCTCCTTTAAAAATTACCAAATACTATGGGCATGGAGATTTGGAAACTATTGCTAAAGAAATTCTAGGATTCACAAAGATGAATTGGAACTCGTTTAATCTATACACAAAGTTACCTGCCACAATTGACACTTCTAATACATTGGCACAGGTGGGAAACTTGTTAAGACAATATAATGGTGTAACATACGATTACCGTTTCTTTATCTAAAAAGTAGCTCGCCATAAACAGCCTTCATTTATGGCGGGCTACTCGACTATAAATTCTGTTATATCGAAAAAATTCTATACAATTTCAGTTAATAATATATCTATACATTTTTAGTCCTGTTTTGTGTTTTTGCTATTGCCATACATGCATAGAAAATCTAAAGGATCAATATCTGCTGTATCCTGCATCCTTTCCTCAATAAAATCAATTGAAGATGGTGCAATATTCAGCTTAATATTTTGGAAAATAGGGAGTTGTCTTATCTTATTTTGATATTTCACGAATTTATCAGTACGTGGCGTAAGAGCAAAAACTAAAGCACTAGCAAAGATATCAGCCAACTGGATACCAAACTCTTCATGAGATTTAGCTATTTCTATATTACCAATTGGTAAAGGATAAACATGCTTTCCTTTGCCATATCCTACAACAGTTTCAGGAACATCCATATCTCTTAGGTATTCCATAAACTCTTTGTTTGCAAAGAATGGTTCAGAAGAATCAAAAAGAACATCCTCTTTTTCCCCAGTTCTTTTATACCATTCTTGGACTGATACAGAAAATAATGGTATTGTCAAATCGATATAGAATTTCATATAAGGCAAGGCCTCTTTAATGTATTGAATAGTTAAAGGTATCTCTGACAGCATCTCAAAAAATCCAGACTCTGTACCAGTATCCTCTCTTAATTTATCTGTAGTTCTATAGAAATCCGCAACGGATGCTACAGATGGTGTTCTAACCATTGTAACAAAATTTTTCTCGAATTCTGCCACTAAATCCTTATTTGGATGCCGAATAGCAAAATAATACAAGCCATTTGCTAATATTAGATTTTTAGCTCCTTCATACAAGTTTATTCCTTTGTTATAATACATAGTTTCAACTAATATATTAACAATGTTGGCATATATGCAGTATCGCTTATCGGCAAATGATGGGAGTATATGATTTGCATCCATAAGTGGATGATTAAATATTTTATCTAATATGGCTCTGCCTTGAGGATTAGTATACATGCTTTTGAAATGAAGTTCCTTTCCCCATTCATAATAGCCTATATCTTTTTTTAAGCACGCAATTTCATCATTAGTTATCTTAACAGAAGCCAGTGCAAAGTAAGGTTGACTTACATTAGTTAAATCTGGTCCTGTATATCCGGATTCGTCAAAATACAACATATAAATATATTATTCGGTTAATATAATCATTATTTATCTTTTTCTTTCGACAGAAGATTTTCTAAAATATTTGGAATTTTCTTTGTATTTTCTAATTATCTTATTCAATAATTTTTTAATTGAAAGCCGCCACACCGAACGCTATTTTTCATTTGTAAAATCTGCTCCTTACGATTTATTAATGTACGTTCCCATCTGTCTGAAAGGGCATCAGAAAAACATCCGAAAATATCCTTGCCTGGAGTCGTGTATTGCTGA
>ERZ780212.1926-NODE-1926-length-14538-cov-7.274114_pt1 | contig 14538 bp, 17 predicted proteins | sample MGYA00511364_ERZ780212 | MGnify/ENA primary metagenome ERZ780212 (study PRJEB29588, sample SAMEA2147991) | human gut metagenome | biome: human gut; feature: human-associated habitat; material: faeces | place: Denmark | collected 2008/2010 ...
AGTTCGCTGGTTCTTCATCAGTTCCTGCTCACGTAGAAATGATGGGATTCCTGGGTATCGGTAACAACCCGATGGTAGGTTGTACAGTAGCTTGCGCAGTTGACGTTGCTACTGCTTTGAATAAGTAATCTATACTTAATCAAGATAATAAATCCTTGTAACTCCATGAGTTATGGGGATTTTTATTTTTTATCCATGCTGAAAAGCCATTCATACATCCACAAAAAAGAGGCCGAATCCCAATGCGTTTCGACCTCTTCATCTATTCTGCCAAATTAAAATTCTTATTCCGCAGTCTTTTCAACCGGTTTTTCAATGCCCTCGCTGGTAGCACGTTCTTCCATGCGCTCGATTCTTAAATCAAGATCCGGATGCGTGGAGAACAACTGATTCAGTTTGCTGGAAGACGAACCACCACTCTGTTCCTGCAAGGATTTCAATTTCTGGAATGAAAGCACCATGGCCCAGGGATTCTTCCCTGCTTTTTTCAGAAACTCATAGCCGTAATCATCTGCCGCACATTCCTGCTTCTGAGAATACCGGGCATTCACCAGCGCCTCTGTCAAGTCGCCCAACTGTGAATCGGTCAACGTAGCTGCCTTTCCACCCTGAGAAGAAATACCGTCTTTCAATGCCGAAGTAAGCAATGCCGTACGGAAACCTTTTTTAGAATCCCGATGAGCCACATGACCGATTTCATGTCCTATCACGCCCAATAGCTCTTCATCGCTCATAATGTCCATCAAAGAAGAAAAGACACGTACGCTACCGTCAGCACAGGCAAACGCATTGACATCGGTCACATAATACACCTTAAAGTTCAAAGGGATACCGTCTGCGTCTCCTAATCCTTCGGTCAACTTCTTCAGGCGAATAGTATATTCATTGTCATCCGCGCAAACCTGATTGTTGGCATCCATCCAAGTGATATACTCTTTTACGTATTCACTCATCTGCTCATCCGTCAACGTCACAGCTTGAGTAGCTTTCACAGCCCCGCTAATCGCTTTCTTCAGATTAAACTGCGCCATGGCCGGTACGGACGATACAGCACACATCAGGCACACAATTGCTTTCAAAAACACTCTGTTCTTCATAAAACTTTCATTTAGATTGGTTAGTCATTATTTATGTTGTTTTTAATAGTTTTTCGGAAAAAACACCCACCATAAATACACAATGCTCCTATTACGACAAGACCTCCCCCAAACACTCCTTCCGAGACAGGCAGATGAACCTCTCTTGGACGTTCTGGATGATACCATACTGAAATCTCATCTCCCTTCCTTGTAAAAGGCCAGTGAGTGGTTCTGGTTACAGATAAGTCCCCGTATTTTTCTGTGGAATAAATAACAGTCATCTCAGTATCGTATCTGGGTTTACGATGGCGATAACTCTTCTTGGTTTCGACTCTCTGTACAATTCCCACTGTATGATGGCAATTCCGGGCGGCCCTGCATAAGGGATACAATTCGGCGACTCCCGCAGAAAGTAAAATGAAGCCCACCACAAGCATCACCCAGGGAATTATTCGGATACGTGTATTCATAAGATAAGTTTAGTTTATACAAAGATATAGAATTACACGTATATCCCTATTCCCAAAAGGAAAAAATGAAAACAGAAAATTACCACAAATTCATTTACGGTAATATTGTGCCAATGAAAAAGCGCGTCGGAGTGCTATGCGAGTGCAAACGAACGCACATACAGAACCTGTAAAAAACAGGACTCCGGTAGAGACCATAATATTGCCCAGTCCTACAAGCGGAGACACCACACCACCAAAGGCAAACCCCAATGCCCCCAGCAAGGCCTATGCCATACCCGCATTTGCCCGTTCACTATCCATCGCCAAGGTATTGGAGGCGGTAAAGGTGAGTCCTAACATAGAAAGTAACGCCAAAAGCAGCACTTCATAAATCCAGAAACTGCAACCGGCACACAATGCCACACACAGAAGGAAAGAAGTGATTACCATTCCGACACTTCCCCTATATAAAGCTTGTTCCGGATGGGCAAACCTGACAGCCGAGGTTGCAGAAATGACAATGGCTATGGCATTGGCTCCAAAACAGATGCTGAACATCAAAGGCGAAAAACCATAGTGTTGCTGCATAATAAAAGGAGAGGAAGCAATATTGGCGAACAGCACTCCCTGGGCAAAACCAAACTGAAGGATATAACATACATACCGACGGTTGTGAATGACGGTAAGAAAACTCTTATACACATCTGCCCAACGTGCATTCTGACGACGTACAGTCGGCAATGATTCCGCAAAATGCAGACTTCCGAGCAACAACAATATACCTAATCCGAACAATACCCAGAAAATGCCGTGCCAGCCTACACTTTCGGCCATTCCTCCTCCAGCCACAGGAGCCGCCACCGGAGCCACTCCATTGATAGCGCCAATAATAGCCAGCATCTTTGCCAGTTCCCTGCCGGAATACTTATCAGCTGCGATGGAACGTGAAATCACAATTCCCCCGGCACCGGCTATTCCCTGCACCACTCTCCAACCCACAAACTGCATGATGGTCCGTGAATAGAGACATCCCAATGTAGCCAAAAGAAACAGACACATGGCCACAATCAAAGGAAGCCGGCGACCATACTTGTCACTCAGCGGACCAAAGAACAATTGCCCGACAGCCAATCCTATCATGCTGGCCGTCAATCCTAACTGCACCTGTGAGGAAGTGGTATGGAAATAGTCAGTCATGGCAGGCAGGGTAGGCAAATACATATCGGTCACAAACGGGCCAAATGCGGTCAATATACCTAAGAATACGAGAATAAATAATTGAGAATTGCTTCTTGTCATAATGTCCTTTTTTAAAACGCTGCAAAATTAGACATTATGACGAAGTTTTCACCTTCCTTTTACCGCACAAAACTTTTCAAAATCGGAACTAGTTCCTCTTTTTCTCGAAGAAAGAGCGTATTTTTGTTTCATAAAATCATCTTCACATGGATATTTCCTTATTATCATCTCTCACCGCCATCCATTATGACGAAGGCAATCTGGCTTTTCTGAAAGCCTCCCTACTCCATTTTGACTGTGGCATTCAACTACAATGCACTAGCGGAGAAGGTATTCTCTCCACCGGTGCACAGCAATTTCACCTACACAAAATGTCAGAACTTATTTTCTGGGAAGGAAGTATCATGCAACTTATAGAGGCATCCGATGATTTTCACGTCCGCTTTCTGCTTTATCCCAAGAAGCTCTTTCTACAGGCTGCCATTTCACTCGACACCACGTATTTCAACTACATGAGAGAGTTTCCACAATACAACCACGAAGAAAAGAGCTGGAAAAACATCAGCCTATGGATGAACATGGGACAGCTGCTTTTTACCCAGCCTCCTTCTGCATTCAGCGAACGGCTGGAACTGAATTTCCTGCAAGGTATGCTGATGTGGATTTTCAGTTCCATCCCCGACACATACGTATCCGTGGCCGAATCGTACACCCGGAAGCAACTCTTGTTTCACAAGTTCATGCACCTGATTCACGAACATGCCGCACAAATGCATCAGGTATCGTTCTACGCCGGAAAGCTCTGCATCTCTCCGCGTTACCTGCACGAAATTACGGAAACCTACTCCAACGGAAAGACTCCGAAAGCGCTTATCGACGAACAGCTGACTGCCGAACTGAAAGTCCTGCTCAACAATCCGGCTTTATCCATCGCAGAAATAGCCTCCCTCTGTCAGTTTCCGGATTCTTCTTACCTGAGCCGTTTTTTGCCTGAAAATAATAGGATAAAACGCAGAATAAAGCGAATTTGAGCATTCTCACTGACGGTCAGAGGGTTTGGCTTCGGGTGGCACGGAATGACATAAGGGCGGAAAAACGGATTTGGGCGGATTACAGCAATAGATGCACTTCCAAATCATTACCCAATACCTGATGCACATTTAACACTAACGGTCTCTATTTCTGCGTTCTGCGTAGGTTTACATTCTGCCTTTACAACTCCCATAGACTAATTTTGCACCAAACAAAAAGCAAGGATTATGAGGAGTACATTCAAGACCGTTTTTTATGTAAACGGAAGTAAAGAGAAGAACGGAATTGTTCCCATTATGGGACGGGTTACAATCAACGGGACTATCGCACAGTTCAGTTGCAAACAGAGCATTTCAAAGGGACTTTGGGATGCCAAAGGCAATAGGGCGAAAGGCAAGAGCCGTGAGGCGGTGGCGGTGAACTATGCCCTTGACAACATCAAGGCGCAGATAACGAAGCACTACCAGCGGCTTTCCGACCGTGAGGCGTTTGTTACGGCAGAAATGGTACGTAACGCCTACCAAGGCATCGGCACGGAGTACGAAACATTGTTGCGTGCCTTTGACAAGGAGAACGAGGCGTTCGCCAAACGGGTGGGCAAAGACCGCTCCAAGCGCACGTACCAAAAGTACTTGACCGTCCGCAAATACGTGGCGGAGTTCATCAAGAGGCACTACAAGCGGACGGACATGGCAATAAACGAATTGACGGAGGATTTCATCCGTGACTACTGCCTGTACCTGCGAAACGAGGTCGGGCTGGCGCAATCGTCCGTGTGGATATACTCCATACCGTTGAAACACATCGTCACCACGGCGCACTACAATGGCAAGATACCGAGAAACCCGTTTGCGATGTACCACGTTGACCCCGACCACAAGGAACGAGGCTTTCTCACGGAAGATGAAATTCAGGCGTTGAGTACAATCAGTCTGGACAATCCCAACTTTGCATTGGCAAGGGATTTGTTCCTGTTCGGATGTTGGACGGGCATCTCGTTCACGGACATCAAGAACCTGACCACCGACAACATCGTTGAAATGAACGGCGCATCGTGGATTGTGTCGAAACGCCAGAAGACGGGCGTACCGTTCCAAATCAAGCTGATGGACATCCCCATGCAGATTATCAGGCGTTACGAATCGTTCAGGACTGACAAGCGACTTTTCAATGTCGGCTCACTTGACATGGTGAACAAACGCATCAAGGCTGTGGCGAAGAAATGCGGGATAGAAAAGCCGGTTTCATTCCATTTGAGCCGCCATTCATTCGCTGTTTTGGCATTGAATTACGGTATGCCGATAGAGAGCGTGAGCAAGATTTTGGGGCATACGAATATAACCACCACGCAAATTTACGCGAAGGTGACCAACGCTAAACTTGAAAACGACATATCCGCCTTTGAGAGCAAGATAAGCGGACGTTTCGTCCTATAACGCACAGTCTATGGAACGGACAACAATCACGATGGACGGGTGCGGCAGGATTGCCGTGCCGTCCGATGCCGCCAACGTGTGGATGAACGAAATGGAGTTGGTAAGGCTGTTCGATGTAATCGCCCCGACACTCCGTGCCGCCATCCGAGCCGTGTACAAAAGCGGAGTGCTGAAGCCTTGCGATGTGGAAAGGCGCATCAGGCTTCCCAACGGTTATTGTGCGGAGGCGTATGCCCTGCCAATGGTCGTGGCAATCGCTTTCCGTATCAACACACCCAATGCCGCAAGGGTACGCAACGCCCTGTTGGAAAGGCTGTGCTTGCGAAAAGACAGACAAGTGCTATTTTTCTTTTCGTCGCCAAATGTTTTGTGAACGGGTTTGTTGAACGGTTGTTTAGGTCGTATATTACAGAACATCAATGCGTTATCTTCACTTCTCAATAATTCAAAACTTTCAGACTTGCCTGCAAGTCTGCCGGAATACGGCATGGTAATTTGCATGAGTGCTATTTATTATTTTGATGAATTGATGAAAGTATATATAAACATAAAGAATAACAGCGGTTTACATCCTCATCAAACTCTCAACAAAAGGATATGGCTGATGAAAAGAGAAAACGGACACAGCCTTACTCATCGCTTTTCTTTTGACAAGCGGTTTGATGAAAGAATGTTGAGCATGTATCGCTATGACTTTTAGTATGTTAAGTCGCCCATTCATCAATTCATCGGATTTTCATTCATCATCAAGCCTGCTGTGGAAGCAACGGAGGTGAGTATCGCCATCCGCAGGCTGGCCAGACGGACTTCCGTTCTGCCGACCGACAAGGGAAAACCGACACCGCCGCAGGCTTTTGGGAACAAAAGCCATAGCTCATTGTGGCGTTTTCTTCACGCACCGCTGACGCTCATGCTAAAAACTCCCCAATGAGCCAGTGGGGTTGCCCCCTGAACGCCCCCGTTTGCTTCCGAAAGAAGCTGCGAGCAGTCCTTTGAGTTGCCCAAAGTTTATGAGTTGTTTTAAAGTCTGAACTCTGTTTTTATGGTAGCAAGTTTGTGTTCCGGGCATACCGAAGCTGTTTGCTATCATCCCATAGCGGGAATTTATATACATCTTATTTTTTGAGCCTGATTTTTTCGTGATAGAAATAATTTACGATGACCGGCTTTCCTTTTTCCGAGCGTCCGTAGGGCAAATCGTTCACCCGATAGGGAAATCCTTGCGTCTGTGCATATTGGGATATGTCCTGCTCCAATGCCTGCCAGTAATCAAGCCTTTTCTTGTTGTAAATCTCATCGTATAATGGGAAGAGTTCGGGATGCTTCTCACGGATATATGCCATTATCTCTCCTTTGAATTGTCCGCGCAGGTTCAGATTTTCAAGCCATATCAAATCGGCATATCCTTTCACTTCCTTGATAATCGTCTTTACATCGGTTATTCCCGGAAATATGGGCGAAACGAAACACACGGTACGGATGCCTGCCTCATAGACTTGGCGCATTGCTTTCAGGCGGCGTTCTATGCTCACGGCGTTGTCCATATCCGCACGAAACTGTTCGTTAAGCGTATTGATTGACCAAGACACTGTTACTTTGGGAAAACGTTTCAACAGGTCGAGGTCGCGAAGGACGAGGTCGGACTTCGTACATACCATAATCTCGGCGTTGCTTCCGCGCAGTTCTTCGAGCAGCCTGCGGGTACGGCGGAATTGTTCCTCATAGGGGTTGTAACCGTCCGTCACGGAACCTATCACGATGCGCTCACCGTCATATTTGTGCGGATTGGCTATCGGTTTCCAGTTCTTCACGTCCAGAAACGCGCCCCACGGTTCTGTATGCCCGGTGAAGCGTTTCATAAACGATGCGTAGCAATACTTGCAGGCGTGAGGGCATCCCACGTAAGGATTGACCGAATATCCTCCGACTGGCAGTGCGGATTTGGTCATAACGCTCTGTACGTCTATTTCCTTGATTGTTTCAGTATTCATTGTATGCGTTTGATAAATTGTTCCGGCAGTTCCTGAATCATCCTTTCTTCACCCATTATAAGCAGCAAATCCTCTTTCATAAATACGGGGATTCCTTGCGCTTTGGCTTGGTCGGCAATGTGAAGCACCCATTCGAGACGGGAATCCACTTTGCCTTTCCGATGTCCCGTTTCCGTGCCTATGACAACCCAATCGATACCCGCGAAGTCTATCTCTCCGATTTCGTCAAAGATAGGTTCAAAGGTGACGTGGTAATGTTTGGCCTTGATATTTCTTTTCAAATCTTCTAACCTTTTTTTCTCGGAACTGCGCGTGACGGTCACGCCCATCCAGACATTTTCGTCATCCGTAGAAAAACAGACCTTATCCGGACGTTTCGTAAGAAAGATATAAGCGTGTTGCGGATTGCTTTTCATTCTTCCGAAAATCTCCGCGTTCCATTCAGGCTTCCAATCGGAGAAGTCGCTCATTCCGGTCATCAGCCATACGTGAGGTTTTGGAGTGTCGATGATGTGTAGCTTGCGCCCCATATATTCGGGTACAGAAAAATCGTCCGTGATATGGAAGCGGCGACAGTTATTACGGGCATAGCAGTAGCTGCACCCTATTGAGCAGCCTATCACTATGTTCATATTCTTTATCAGCGATTTGATGCAAACACTCATAACGTAATGCTCTCCCCATCTCCCGGTATAATCAGTCGGTTCATATCCACTCCGTGGTGGCGGGCTTCGTTTCGCAGGATTTCGCGTGTTGTCTGGCAATGGTCAATAGCATCCATGTGTACGGCTATCAGTTTGATTTGTGCGGGGAGCGTGTCGAGCATCGCCATCACTTCCTGTTCGTCGGGGATGATGCAGCCGTCTGTCTTGGAAAATTCGGGGAACACCGCACCGCCGCTGTTTACAACGATATAATCAGGGCGGTATTTTTCCACGGTTTCAAGGATGCACGGTTCCCATTTGCAGTCGCCCATTATATAAATGGTCGGAAGTCCCTCCGCCATCAGCACATAGCCCGACACGGGTCCCATCATCTGGCCTATCTGACCGAAACCGTGATGACCCGTGGTGCGGTGGATGGTCAGGTTGCCTATTGTCTTGCTCTTTTCAATTGCTTCTACATTTGTAAAACCATCTTGCACGAGGGTTTCCTTGTCTTGCGGCTGGGTGTAGAAAGGGATGTCTTTCGGCAAATGTTGTTTCACGCTCGGTTCATAATGGTCAATGTGGTTGTGTGTGAGCAGTACCATATCCACGCCCTCGGTGATTTCGCTGATGGGCATTACCAGATGCACCCTCGGACTTTTATACACGCCGAGAGCGGATTGCAGGGTTCCTTTGTCGGCAAATACGGGGTCAACAAGGATGGTGTGTCCTGCATAATTGATTTTCAAGGTGGCGCTGCGCACCAACCGGATAATAGCTTTCTCGTTCATAATGTTACGCTTTTATGATTTGTCGGGTGCAAAGTTCGGAAGATTCCCCTGATGCCTCTATGCCTTAAAAAGAGAAATATATGCCATTTTGATAAAAGAATGATGTATATTTGCAGAAAGCAAAGAACAAGAGCGATGAAAACGATAACCAACCCCGAAAGACTGGTCAGCGTCCCGTTCAGCAAGACACGTTGCGGCGTGGACTTCTACATCAACACAGGCGAGAGCAAGGACATCTGTGGTGTCTTGACCGAGCACCGGACGTTCAAGACGGATTTTTTCAGTTTCTATTTCTTTCGCCGCGCCAATGGCTATGTGCTGTTAAACTTCCGCAAAATAGAGTTACGGGACGATATGGTGCTCCTCCTGTCGCCGCACCAGCAACAGGAATGGCACGTGGACGAAGCGGAACTGGACTACACCTTTCTTATCTTTCGCGAAGACTTTATGCGCACGTTCATCGCCGACAAGTTCTTCGTCTATCGCCTGCTGTATTATTATCAGACCGACACGCCACCGTACCTGTTTGCCGCGCCGGAAGAACTGGCGGAATATATGCGCCTCTTGGGGAAGATAAAACAGGAGCTGCTGCATCCTGTGGCAGACACTTACAACCTTATCGTATCTGTGCTTTACTATCTGTTGGTGGTTATCAACCGGGCATACGCCAAAACTTACCGTCTGCCGGTCGAAGTGCCGAAGAACAATTATGCCTTCCAATTCAAAGACCTGTTGGAGAAACATATCCGCGACATGCAGCGTGTTCAGGAATATGCCGATATACTCCGCGTGAGCCGTATCACTCTGAACAATTCTGTAATGGCGCAGTTCGGCGTGTCCGCCACCCATCTGCTCAAACAACGCTTGTTGGAGGAATTGAAAAACGAGCTGTTGTTCTCCGACCGCAACGTGAGCCAGTTGGCGGACGAGTTCCACTTTTCCGACCCCAGCCATCTGATGCGTTTCTTCAAGCAACAGACGGGAAAGACGTTTACGCAATATATCACGGACTACCAAAATGGAATATACGAATGAAAAGCAAGAAAAAACTTTATAAGACTTGCACTCCTATCCTCTTTTTTTGTATTTTTGCAGTCGGCGAGAGTTTTTAGGTGGAAATACACCGCATATCACAGAATTAGCAACCGTTGCCAAGTCATTACCTCACTCTTTGAGAAAAGCTTATAAATAGCTTGTTTCTAACAGATTCCTATTTGTGTATCGAATTTTCAGGCAAAATACCGGCATCTCTCCCAAAGAATACCGCACGCAAAAACAGCCCTGAATTACAGGAGTCCGCTTTCCATTTCATTACGGACTGCCGCCATCATACCTTCCACTTGCGCCAGGGCAAACATACGTCCGTAGAAAGAATAACCGGGATTGTATCCTTCTTTTTCATCGCCTAACATCGTACGTCCATGGTCTACTCGCATGGGAAGTCCGGGATTTTCTTTCTCAAAAATACGGATTAACTCCAACAGATGCCCTCTTCCGGCCAGATGTGATGTCTCTCTGAAATCTCCTTCAGGCAATATTTCCGTACTGCGAAGATGGACAAAGTGGGTTCTCCGGGCAAAACGGCGGGCCAGTTCACGGGTATCATTCTGGCTTCCGGAACTCAAGGAACCGGCACAGAAAGTCAGTCCGTTATGCGGATTGTCCACGGCATTCAATAGCCAGTCGATGTCTTCTTCGCTGGTGACAATACGCGGCAGGCCGAGCACCTGGAAAGGAGGATCGTCCGGATGAATGCACAGATTGACTCCATATTCATCGCACACCGGCATCACTGCTTTCAGGAATTCACACAGATTTTCTCTCAGCTTCTGGCGGTCTATTCCTTTATATAATGCAAGCAGTTCGCGGAACTTACGGACGGGGTATTGTTCTCCCTCCTGAATGTTTCCGTCGATAAACCCTTGCGTTTTTACAATAATCGTATCTATCAGTTCGGCCTTTTCCTCAGGAGTAATACGGCGGTCCAGCTCTGCCACCTTCTGCAATTCTTCCGGTGAATAATCACGTTCTGCTCCTTCACGCTGCAAAATCTTCAAGTCGAAATAGGCAAAACGTATCCGGTTAAAGTAAAGCGAAGAACTTCCGTCGGGCAAGGCATAATGCAGGTCTGTACGTATCCAGTCGATAACCGGCATGAAGTTGTAGCACACTGTCTTCACTCCGCATTTTCCCAAATTAGCCAGACTGATTTTGTAATTCTCTATCAAGACATCACGCTCAGGGCCGCCGTATTTAATAGCCTCACACACCGGAAGGCTTTCTACAACCGACCATCTCATGCCGTACGATTCAATATAGTTTTTCAGGTCATTAATCGCCTCTGTGGTCCAAACCTCCCCGTTGGGCACCTCGTGAAGCGCCGTCACAATGCCTTCCACCCCAATCTGCCGAAGCATGGAAAGCGTGATGCGGTCTTTCTTACCAAACCATCTCCAAGTTTTTTCCATCGTTACCGTTCCCTTAAATTATACTCCACTGAATGAACTGAATCCTCCATCGATGGGCAAAGTAACTCCCGTAATGAAGCTGGCCGCCTCACTGCACAGGAACTGTACGGCTCCATTCAGTTCTGAGATGTCACCAAAACGCCTCATCGGAGTCTTGGCTATGACTTTCCGGCTACGTTCTGTCAGCGAACCGTCAGGATTTATCAGCACACCACGATTCTGGTTGCCGATAAAGAAGCCGGGGGCAATGGCATTCACGCGAATCTTCTCACTGAACTTCAAGGCCATTTCCTGAGCCATCCAGCGAGTGAAATTCTCTACTGCACTCTTGGCCATGGAATAGCCCGGAACACGGGTAATGGCTTCATAAGATGCCATGGAAGACACATTGATAATGCTACCGCTTTTCTGTGCGGCCATAACTTCCCCGAACACCAGGCAAGGATATACCGTACCGTTCAGGTTCAGGTCTACCACCTTGTTCAAGTCTTCCACCTTCATATCGAACACGTGCTGCGTTTCGGTCAGCGTACCTCCCGGGATATTACCTCCCGCTGCATTGACCAGAATATCTACCCTTCCCCACTGGGCCAGCACTTTTTCTTTCACTTCCCGCAAACTGTCCATGTCGAGCACGTTGCAGGTAAAACCGCAAACTTCTCCCCCAGTCGCTTTCAGTCTTTCCAACGCTTTTTCCACCCGGTCGGAATGTGCTCCAATCACTGCGACTTTGGCTCCGGCCTTCAACAGGCCTTCAGATATGTTACTTCCCAATACCCCGGAACCGCCTGTAACTACAGCCACTTTTCCAGATACATCAAACAAACTGTTCATATTATGTCAATTTTTATCTGCCCCAAAGTTAGAGGAGAAATAAACATGAACATTTACCAATTTTTGCAGGTTATTTGCGTAACTTTGCAGCATCTTACTTTTTCCTTTTCCTGACATGAGAAAGATACTCAATGAACAACTGGATATTACAGATGCCCACCCGCTGAAGGCCCGGTTCTACGATTACAAGAACTTCACTTATCCCTGGCATTTCCATAGTGAGTTTGAAGTGATTTACATCGAAAAGGGATATGGCCTGGGAATGGCAGGCGACGGTATGACCGATTTCTCCGACCAGCAACTGTTTCTTTTAGGTTCCAACCTTCCTCATTACCTGGAAAACGCACCGGAATACGACTTGAAGGAAGAATTAAGAGTGAACGGGGTTATCATTCAGTTTGAAAAGGATTTCATGCAATATGCTTTCTCGCACTACAGCCAGTTTCAAGGTATCAATCGCCTGCTGGAAGAGGCACAAAGGGGGCTGCTGTTTTCATTATCCAATTGCACGGATGATATTCCGCAGATCATAAAGCGCATCCCGCAAAAAGAAGGGGTGGGACAAATAGTGGAGTTCCTGCAACTGCTGGATGCACTGACTCATCTCACTCCAGAAAAAGTCATCTCCTCTCCTGCCTACGATCCGGTTCCAGCGCGGTTTAACGGACGAAAGATTGAAAAGGTCATGGCCTTCCTCAACAAGCATTACACCCAGCCAATCTGCCTGGAGGATGTAGCCTCATACGCTGCCATGAACCCAACTGCCTTCTGCCGTTTTTTCAAGGAAAACACCGGAAAAACATTCAGACAACATATCACGGACATGCGAATTGGCTATGCCTGCAAACTATTATTAAACGGGAAATGGAATATTTCGGAAATCAGTCTGGAATGCGGCTTTGAATCAGTCGCACACTTTAACCGGTGCTTTAAAAAGCATACGGGGATGACACCGACTTCTTATCGGAAGAAAATTCAATAATATGCATATTATCAGCATATTACAATTTTCACTAAATAGAGTAATGATTACCACCTCAAAACGCAAGTACGTTTCAAACAAGGCATAAAGCTATTCTTGAAAAATGGGGTCAACGTAATAATCTGAGGGGTAAATCCGATAAATTTATATCTTTGCGGGAAAGAAAATCAGCAAAAGTTATGGAAACCAGCGGTTATCATCTCCTTCTTCCTGAAGGGACATTGGATTATTTCATCATTTCGGATGTAAAGGAAAGCAGTACGGAAATAGTGATTTACCTGGAGGAGAAGAACGAAGTTCCCGGTGAATACTCAAACATGCAAGTGGAAAGCAAAGGCTTTTATGAACCGGTAGTAGTTCAGGATTTCCCGATTCGTGGCAAGAAGCTTTTCCTGAATATCCGTCGTCGCCGATGGATTGTAAAGGATGAGGGACGCTATGTGAGCCGTAACTGGAAACTGGTTGCAGAAGGCAGCCGCATGACGCATGATTTTGCGTCTTTTTTAAAAGAACTATATTGACACCCTTCCTGTAAGCTGCAAGCTTCTGGGTCTTCTCTTCGGGGTGAACGGTGAACTTCTTGAGCGTCAGTACCGAAATCATCTGAGCGGTTACATGAGCTGGAACCAGCTGTCCCATGCGGAAGAATGGGTGCTCTTCGAAAAGAACATCGGCCCGTATGTAGGCATTGATGAAGTCAGCCTGTCACAGGGCGAACTCTATACAATCCTGATAAACAAGGAGAAAAAAGGACGTTCGGGAAGCATCATTGCAATCATAAAGGGTACGGACGTCAGGACTGTCACATCCGTCCTGCTAAAGCTTTCCAGACGCAGACGCTTCCAGGTCAGGGAAATAACCCTTGACATGGCTCCGAACATGGAACAGACGGCACGTATCTGCTTCCCGACCGCACGCCGCGTGACGGACCGTTTCCACGTGCAGAAGCTGGCTTATGAAGCGGTTCAGGAAATGAGGGTGAAGGCACGCTGGGAAGCCCTGGATGAGGAATCCATAGAGATGGCACATGCCAGGGCATGCGGAAAAATATATCATGCTCCGGTATTTGAGAACGGGGATTCAAGAAAACAGCTGCTGGCCAGAAGTATCTATCTTCTCTACAAAAAAGAATCCTTATGGACCGAATCACAGCGCGTGCGTGCCGGTATTCTCTTCAGAGAGTATCCTGATATAAAGAAAGCATACTATCTTTCCATGAGGCTGGGATTAATTTACCATCAGTGCAGACATAAGGACGTGGCATTGACAAGACTTGCAAGGTGGTATGATGAAGTAGACAAATCAGGCTTCCTTGCCTTTGGAAGAGTGGCAAGATCCATACAGACACATTATCTGGAAATCATAAACTTCTTTGAAAAGCGTTCCACAAACGCTGCATCTGAATCCTTTAATGCTAAAATAAAGAACTTTCGTGCGCAGTTCAGAGGAGTAAAGGATAAGGCGTTCTTCTTGTTCAGATTAGCTAAAATTTATGCCTAAACAATGAAGCCCTCAGGTTTTTACGTTGACCCAAATTGAAAGCATACTCTATGAAAAATGAGAAAGCAATGATTATATAACGAAAAA
>ERZ780212.1929-NODE-1929-length-14513-cov-3.100705_pt1 | contig 14513 bp, 16 predicted proteins | sample MGYA00511364_ERZ780212 | MGnify/ENA primary metagenome ERZ780212 (study PRJEB29588, sample SAMEA2147991) | human gut metagenome | biome: human gut; feature: human-associated habitat; material: faeces | place: Denmark | collected 2008/2010 ...
TGTCTGCGCGCACTTGACACAAACTCGGCATGCGCAAAAAGCGTGCGCAGAAATGGGAGGAAGAAAAATGATAGCATTGGCAAGTGACCACGGTGGATATGAACTGAAACAGAAGGTGATCGGATATCTGGAGGCAAATGGCTATACGTGCCATGATTTCGGCTGCTACAGTCTGGAATCCTGTGATTATCCGGAGTTTGGACGCGCTGCAGCAGAAGCAGTTGCAAAGGGCGAATGTGAAAAGGGAATCGTCATCTGTACAACCGGTATTGGTATTTCGATCGTTGCCAACAAGGTTCCCGGTATCCGCTGCGGACTTTGCGCAGACACCTATTCCGCAAAAATGACAAGAGAGCATAACGATGCAAATATGCTGGCAATGGGCGCTGGAATTGTCGGACCGAACCTTGCTCTGTCGATCGTAGAGACGTTTTTAAATACACCGTTTTCCGGCGATGAAAAGCATGTCAGAAGAATCAATAAGATTGAAGAAGAAGTAAAATAATGGTATGATGTTGGGAACATAAAACGAAGGAGGACAATGAAAATGTCAAAGGTAATGGTAATGGATCATCCCCTGATCCAGCACAAGATCGGTCTGATCCGCAAAAAGGAAACGGGTACAAAGGATTTCAGAGAGACGATCAGCGAAATCGCAATGATGATCTGCTATGAAGCGACCAGACATCTGGAGCTGGCAGATGTGCAGATTGAGACTCCCATCTGCAGCACAACAGTAAAAGAGATCAAAGGACGTAAAATGGCCATTGTTCCGATCCTGCGTGCAGGACTGGGGATGGTAGATGGTGCGCTCAAGATGATCCCGGCAGCAAAGATCGGTCATATCGGCCTGTACCGCGACCCTGAGACATTAAAGCCTGTAGAATATTACTGTAAGCTTCCGGCTGACTGCGCAGAAAGAGAAGTTTTCGTTGTTGACCCGATGCTGGCAACCGGCGGCTCTTCCGTAGCAGCAATTCGCATGCTGAAAGAAAAAGGCTGTAAGAAGATCCATTTTCTGTGTATCATTGCAGCTCCTGAGGGCGTAAAGGCAATGCAGGAAGCACATCCTGACGTAGACGTTTATATTGGCGCACTGGATGAGCACTTAAACGAGCACGGCTATATCGTACCCGGTCTGGGCGATGCCGGCGACAGAATTTTTGGCACCAAATAAAACCGGATTTTTATAAGGAGGGTGTATGAAGCGGGAGGATTATATTTCCTGGGATGAATATTTTATGGGAGTAGCCAAGCTCGCGGGAATGCGCTCCAAAGATCCCGGTACGCAGGTCGGGGCATGCATTGTGGGGCAGGACAACAAAATCCTTTCCATGGGGTATAACGGCTTTCCGATCGGCTGCTCTGATGATGAATTTCCCTGGGAGCGGGAGGGGGATACGTTAAAGACGAAGTATCCTTATGTGACGCACAGCGAGCTGAATGCCATTCTAAACTACCGCGGCGGAAGCCTGGCTGGGGCGAAACTCTATGTGACGCTTTTTCCCTGTAATGAGTGTGCAAAAGCGATCATCCAGAGCGGAATCCGGGAAGTGATTTACGATTGCGATAAGTATGCGGAAACCCCGTCTGTCCGGGCGTCCAAGCGGATGTTTCGGGCAGCGGGCGTGGCGTACAGACCTTACAGCAGAAGCGGACGGACCGTAAAGATGGAGCTTTGATGAGAGGGACAAAACGGGGATTCCGAAGAACAATTGCCAGCCTGCTTGTTTTTTCTCTCTGTATCGCTGCAGCGCCGCTGCTGCCGGCAAGGGCGGACAATAAGATCAACGAGCTGCAGAATCAGATCAAGGAAGAACAGAAAAAACAGAACGATACGAAGGACCAGAAAAAACAGACGGAAAACAATATCAATTCCCTGAACAATGTAAAAACCTCCCTGCAGGGGGAGTTAAACGGTCTGACGGATGACCTGACGCAGATCAGCAGCCGGCTGGAAGAAATCGAACAGAATATTATCGACAAGAACCAGGAAATTTCCGATACGCAGGAAAAGCTGGAGCAGGCGAAGGAGACGGAGAGCAGCCAGTATGCGGCGATGAAGCAGCGGCTGCGTTATCTTTACCGTGACAATAACCGCACGTATTATGAGATTTTATTCAGTGCGATGACGTTTTCTGAACTGCTGAACCAGAGTATTTATGTGGAAAAGCTCCATGAGTACGACCACAGGATGCTTTTGAGCTACAAAGCGCAGCGGGAAGCGATTGAAGAGATGGAGGCGAAGCTGGAGGAGGAAAAGGCGCAGTTAGATGATCTGCAGGCTCAGGCAAAGGAGCAGCAGGCGAGTATCATGACGAGCGTCAACAACACCAAAAACAGCATCAGCGCCTACAGCGGACAGATCGCGGAAGCACAGGCCCAGGCGGACGCCCTTGGCAATCAGATTGCAGAGCAGGACAAAAATATTGCAGCCCTCAAAAAACAGCTGCAGGAGGAAATCGCAAAATCCCGTCTTGCTGCGAAATCGGCATGGAGGGACATTTCCGAGGTGAGCTTTGCAGAGGGTGACCGGTATCTTCTGGCAAACCTGATCTACTGCGAAGCGGGCAACCAGCCCTATGCAGGGCAGGTAGCAGTCGGGGCGGTGGTCATCAACCGTGTGCTGAGCTCGGTCTATCCGAACACAGTATCCGGCGTAATTTACCAATATAAGCAGTTTGCACCGGTTCTGGACGGACATCTGGCGATTGCACTTGCAAACGACAGCGCGACGGCGGCATGTTATAAGGCAGCAGATGAAGCGATGTCCGGCTATACAAACGTCGGACGCTGCGTATATTTCAGAACGCCGATTGAAGGTCTGACCGGCATGCAGATTGGCGGGCATATTTTCTACTAAAAGCGGCTGAAATTGCAGATGGTCAGCAGACGGTAATTGAAAGCTCTGTGCTGTTTATGCAGCTGCTATGGAATCTAAAATTTTTATAAACAGACAGATGACAGGATATGTTTGAAAATCTGTCAAAAACAGCAGGAATTTCTGCGGATTTCACAACTGCAAAAATCCTGCTGTTTTTTCATGCCTGCTTATTGCATAAAATGGACGGAAAAACGCGCGAAAACGTCGGGGAAAATGCCAGAAACTATTAAGACAATGCCAAGAAAACAGGTGGACAAGAAAGCGTAAAATGGGTATAATGGTAGACAGGGATTTTTCCAAAATGGCAGCTTAAAAAGAGCCAGTCAGAGCGAAAATCTCTTAAAAAACCGGTGCATGGCAGGAGGATTTTTGTGGCAAAGCACTCCTTTAACAAAACTGTCTGGCAGTGTCTGACGCTGATTTCACAGTTCGGAATTATGATGCTTGTTCCCACAGGCATGATGTTCGCCCTCGGCTACTGGCTGGATGGCAGGCTCGGGACGCAGTTTTTTGCAATTGTGCTGTTTTTTGTTGGCGTTTTGGCGGGATTTGGGAATATTTATCGGCTGGCGCGGCAAATTTATCAGAAGAAGGACAAAAAGGACAGGGAATGAGAAATTTTTTCAAAAAGATCGATGAAACCGTCCGGGAGATGTGGCTCGGCACTTTTTTGTGGGGATGTCTGTGCGAGCTGGTGTCCGTCTGGTGGGTAAAGGACAGGCTGTACAGCGGTCTTGGCATCCTGATCGGGATGCTGCTTGCCATGGCAGGAATCTGGCACATGTGGAAGGTGCTGGATACAGCGCTGGAGCTCGGGGACGGCGCACAGAAATATGCGACGTCGAAGAATCTTCTCCGGTATGCTGTGGTTTTAGTCGTGTTTGCAGTCCTGATGCTGACACATTTTGCAGACCCTCTAGCGGCGTTTGCAGGTTTGATGGGAATGAAAGCTTCGGCTTATCTGCAGCCTTTTATACGCGGATACAAAGAAAAGAAGAGGAGGTGAGACGATGACGAATGGTATTTTGCTAAATGGTTCGGCTGACATTGATTTTATGATTCACGGCGTCTTTCCCTATCAGTTTTTCGGACAGACGGTGTGGATTACCACAACCCATATCTGTCTCCTGATCGTACTTTTGCTGATCCTTGCGTTTGCGATTGCGGCAAACCGGGCGATGAAGCATGCTTCTGAAGTACCGGGATTTTTCCAGAACATCGTGGAGCTTGTGGTGGAAAAGCTGGACGGCATGGTAAAAATGGTTATGGGAAAGAATGCGGCGAAGTTCGCAAACTATATTGGAACCATATTCATTTTTATCCTGATCAGCAACTTTTCCGGTCTGCTGGGGTTACGTCCGCCGACGGCGGATTACGGCGTTACCCTGCCGCTCGGTCTGGCAACCTTTACGCTGATTCATTACAACAAGCTGAAGCATAAGAAGTTAAAGGGAGCGCTGGCAGAGCTGTGCGATCCGTGGCCAATCTGGGCGCCGATCAATATTATCGGTTATATTGCAGTTCCGGTTTCGCTGTCTTTGCGTCTGTTTGCCAATGTGCTTTCCGGCGTTGTTATGATGGCGCTGGTATACGGACTTCTGCGGGTGATCGCAATTGGCTGGCCTGCAGTGCTGCATGTGTACTTCGATCTGTTTTCGGGAGCAATTCAGACCTACGTGTTCTGTATGCTGACGATGACATACCTTTCTGATGCCATCGGAGAGGAAGGATAAACGAAAATACCAAAACTGTAACACAACAGAAGAATGGAGGATTTATCATGGAATTCAATGAAAACTTTATCTTAGGCTGTTCTGCAATCGGCGCAGGTCTGGCGGTTATCGCCGGTATCGGACCTGGTGTAGGTCAGGGTATCGCAGCTGGTCATGCTGCTGCTGCAGTTGGCAGAAACCCGGGTGCAAAATCCGATATCACTTCGACCATGCTGCTTGGTCAGGCGGTTGCCGAGACAACCGGTCTGTATGGTCTGCTGATTGCGATGCTGCTGCTGTTTGTAAAACCTCTGCTTCCCTGATAAGAGAATATTTCAAGAAGGAAGGAGGAGGGAAGAGTGCATAATTTAAACGCAGTATTGCTTGCGGCAGAAATGGAGCCCAGACTGTTTGATCTGGATTTCCAGCTGCTTGCGGATTCCCTGCTTACGATCATCGCTGTATTCGTGCTGTTTATTGCATTGTCCTATCTGCTCTTTAATCCTGCCCGCAAATTTATGCAGGACAGACAGAATAAGATCGCAGGGGAACTGGATCATGCAAAGACAGCCCAGGAGGACGCCGAAAAGCTGAAAGCAGATTACGAAGCCAGACTTGCCAATGTGGACAAAGAGGCGGATGAGATCTTGAGCGCAGCAAGAGCGAAAGCACTGGCGAATGAAGCGGACATTGTGGCGAAGGCGCGGGAGGAAGCCTCTCGTATTATCGCCCATGCGCATGTGGAAGCCGAATTGGAAAAGAAAAAAGCGGCGGATGAAATTAAGCAGGAGATGGTTGGTCTGGCAATGGATGCGGCTGGCAAGTTTGTCAGAGTTTCCATGGATGACAGAACCAAGAACGCTCTGATTGAAGAGACTCTTGCAGAAATAGGAGAAAATACATGGCTAAGCTAGTGTCACAGGTCTATGCGGAAGCACTGTTTGGCCTGGGCGTAGAGAATGGTCTGCTGGATACGCTTCTGGAGGAGCTAAACGGCATGTGTGAAATTTTAGGGAAAAATCCCCAATTTGTGACACTGCTTGGACATCCGGAGCTGGATCAGAAGGAAAAAACAGCGGTCTTTGACCGGGTATTTGACGGTAAAATCAGCAAAGAACTGAACGGATTTTGCCATCTTCTTCTGGAAAAAGGCAGATTTGGCGAGCTGTTTGCGATCCGTGAGGATTACGAACGCCGCTGTCTGGCTTATCATAAAATCGGAGTCGTGTATGTAACCAGTGCAGAAGAACTTTCGGATACTCAGAAGGAGAACATCCGTCAGAAACTTTTGGCTACGACTGACTTTGTATCGCTGCAGATTCATTATCAGGTGGATGCTGCGCTGATCGGCGGACTCAAGATCCAGATCGGCGACCGTGTTGTAGACAGCAGCATCCAGAACAGGCTGAAACGGATGAAAGACAGCCTGATGCGTGTGTCTTTATCCTGAAGCGGACTTACGCAGCAGAAAGAATAACGGGAAGGAAAATCTGTTCCCGTATCCTAGGAAGGGAGTAAAATCCATGAATTTAAGACCTGAGGAAATCAGTTCTGTTATTAAAGAACAGATTGAGCGATATGCCTCCAGGCTGGAAGTATCGGATGTCGGTACCGTTATCTGGGTAGCGGACGGCATTGCCAGAATCCATGGACTGGAGAATGCGATGCAGGGTGAGCTGCTGGCATTCCCCAATGATGTATTCGGCATGGTGCTGAATCTGGAGGAGGACAACGTAGGTGCTGTACTGCTTGGTGCGGGCAGCATCAGTGAGGGTGATCAGGTCCGGACAACAGGACATGTAGTTGAGGTTCCGGCGGGCGATGCGCTGCTGGGACGTGTTGTAAATGCGCTGGGTCAGCCTATCGATGGCAAGGGACCCGTGCAGACGGATGCCTACCGCAAAATCGAGCGTGTGGCAAGCGGCGTTATTACCCGTAAATCCGTAGATACCCCTCTTCAGACCGGAATCAAGGCAATCGATTCCATGGTTCCGATCGGACGCGGACAGCGTGAGCTGATTATCGGCGACAGACAGACAGGTAAAACCGCAATTGCCATCGACACCATCATCAACCAGAAGGGCCAGGGCGTAAAGTGTATTTATGTCGCCATCGGCCAGAAGGCTTCTACCGTAGCTTCCATCGTAAATACGCTGGAGGAGTACGGCGCTATGGCATATACGACTGTCGTAGCTTCCACTGCAAGTGAGCTTGCTCCGCTGCAGTACATCGCACCGTATGCAGGCTGTGCAATGGGAGAAGAATGGATGGAAAAGGGAGAAGATGTGCTGGTCGTTTATGACGATTTAAGTAAGCATGCGGCTGCATACCGTACACTCTCCCTGCTGTTAAAGCGTCCGCCTGGCCGTGAGGCTTATCCTGGTGATGTCTTCTATCTGCATTCCAGACTTCTGGAGCGTGCAGCAAGAATGAATGACGAGCATGGCGGCGGTTCCCTGACTGCATTGCCGATCATTGAGACACAGGCAGGAGATGTTTCTGCATACATCCCGACCAACGTTATTTCTATTACGGATGGTCAGATTTATCTGGAAACGGAAATGTTCCATGAGGGCTTCCGTCCTGCAGTCAACGCCGGTCTGTCCGTATCCCGTGTAGGCGGTTCTGCACAGATCAAGGCGATGAAGAAGATTGCAGCGCCGATCCGTGTCGAGCTGGCACAGTACCGTGAGCTGGCGGCTTTCTCCCAGTTTGGTTCCGAGCTGGATGCAGATACCCGCGAAAAGCTGGCGCAGGGCGAGAGAATCCGGGAGGTATTAAAGCAGCCTCAGTATCAGCCCATGCCGGTAGAATACCAGGTTATCACGCTGTATGTGGCAACCGGAAAATATTTGCTGGATGTAGAGGTTGACCAGATTACCCGGTTCGAACAGGAATTTTTCACATTCCTCGATAAGAAATATCCGGAAGTTCCAAAGGCGATCCGCACCGAGAAAGTGATTTCTGACGAGACGGATGCACTTCTGAAAAAGGCGATCACAGAGTTTAAGGCAGAATTCAAATAGGATGGAGAAGGGCAGGTGACAGGACATGGCTTCCATGAGAGACATTAAGAGAAGAAGAAGCAGTATCCAGAGCACCGGACAGATCACCAGGGCAATGAAGCTGGTTGCCACCGTCAAGCTGCAGAAGGCACGGGAAAAGGCGGAGCATACCAGACCTTATTCCGATGGGGTTTATCAGACCATGCAGTCCATCCTGGAGCGTTCTGCCGGGATCAGCCATCCGTATCTGCAGGGCGGGGATAACCCGCGCAAGGCAGTTATCGTGATGACATCCAACCGCGGACTTGCGGGTGGCTATAATGCGAATGTGGTCAAGCTGATCACACAGGGAAATTTTGACCTGAAGGAGCTTGACATCTATGCTGTCGGCAAAAAGGGCAAGGACGCGCTGCAGCGTGCGGGCTGCAAGATCAGCCTGGACTGCTCGGATATCTGCGAGGAACCTACCTATGCGGATGCGGCTGCTTTAGGCAGACGCGTTCTGACAAGCTTTGCACAGGGCGAGGTAGGCGAAATCTGGCTGGCCTATACTTCTTTTATCAATACAGTTGTGCATGAACCCAGGCTGATCCGTCTGCTTCCGGTTTCGAAAGAGGACGTGGATGAAAAAGTGGAACGGGAGGGTTCTGCAGGCTTAAAGCTTCAGATGAACTTTGAAGCGGAGGAAGAAAGCATTCTGGAAATGCTGATTCCCAAATATATGATCAGTATGATTTACGGCGGACTGCTGGAAGCAGCTGCCAGTGAAAACGGCGCGCGGATGCAGGCGATGGATTCTGCAACGGGCAATGCTGAGGAAATGCTGGAAGATCTGACGCTGCTGTACAACAGAGCGCGTCAGGGCGCGATCACCCAGGAGCTGACCGAAATTATCAGCGGTGCTGCGGCGATCGGCTAGCCGGCAGAATAGGAAACAAGGAGACAGTTTATGGCAGCAGAAAAAATTGGAAGGATCACACAGGTCATCGGTGCCGTACTGGATATTCGCTTCCAGGCGGGTGAGCTTCCGCTGATCAATGAGGCGATCCGGATTAAGCGTGAGGACGGCGGCGAGCTGGTTGCCGAAGTTTCCCAGCATCTGGGAGACGATACGGTAAGATGTATTGCCATGGGTTCGACAGACGGTCTGCGCAGAGGAATGGAAGCGATCGCAACCGGCGCTGCGATCAGTGTTCCGGTGGGAGAAAATACTCTGGGACGCATGTTCAACGTACTGGGTCAGCCGATTGACGAAAAACCGATGCCGGAGGGCGTCAGCTTTGAGCCGATTCACCGCAGCGCACCGAAATTTGAGGATCAGTCGACAAAAGCGGAAATGCTGGAAACCGGTATTAAAGTCGTTGACCTGCTTTGCCCCTATCAGAAGGGTGGTAAGACCGGTCTGTTCGGCGGCGCCGGCGTAGGCAAAACCGTACTGATTCAGGAGCTGATCCGTAATATTGCAACAGAGCACGGCGGCTACTCTGTATTTACCGGTGTAGGCGAGCGTACCAGAGAAGGCAATGACCTGTATTATGAAATGAAAGAATCCGGGGTTATCGATAAGACAACCATGGTATTCGGACAGATGAATGAGCCCCCCGGGGCAAGAATGCGCGTCGGTCTGACCGGCCTGACAATGGCAGAATATTTCCGTGATCAGGGCGGTAAGGACGTGCTGTTGTTTATTGATAATATTTTCCGTTTCACCCAGGCAGGTTCGGAGGTATCCGCTCTGCTGGGACGTATGCCCTCTGCGGTAGGGTATCAGCCTACACTGCAGACGGAAATGGGCGCTCTGCAGGAGCGTATCACATCCACCAAGAATGGTTCCATCACATCGGTTCAGGCAGTTTATGTGCCTGCGGATGACTTGACGGACCCTGCACCGGCAACGACATTTGCCCATCTGGATGCGACAACAGTGCTTTCCCGTTCCATTGTAGAGCTGGGTATTTATCCTGCGGTTGATCCGCTGGAGTCTACCTCCCGCATTCTGGATCCCAGAATCGTCGGTGAGGAGCATTATCGTGTAGCCAGAGGCGTACAGGAGATTCTGCAGAAGTATAAAGAGCTGCAGGATATCATTGCGATCCTCGGTATGGACGAGCTTTCCGAAGAGGATAAGCTGGTTGTATCCAGAGCGCGTAAAGTACAGCGTTTCCTGTCTCAGCCATTCTTTGTAGCTGGACAGTTTACCGGTCTGCCGGGCAAATATGTGCCAATTTCGGAGACCATCCGCAGCTTTTCCGAAATTCTGGAAGGCAAGCATGATGATATTCCGGAGAGCTACTTCCTGAATGCAGGAAGCATCGATGACGTGCTGGCGCGGGTACAGGAAAAATCCGCAGAGAAATGAGGTCGGCATGGCAGAGGAAAAAACCTTTCTGATCAAAATTATCACGCCGGAGCGTGTGTTCTATGAGGGAACAGCGATCATGGCAGAATTTAATACTTCGGAGGGAGAGATCGGTGTTTACGCCGGTCATATCCCTCTGACGGTAATTTTAAAGCCCGGTGTTTTGACCCTGACGGAAGAGTCTGGGAAGAAAAAGGCCGCGCTTCACACCGGTTTTGCAGAGATTTTGCCGGATCAGATTTCGATTCTGGCAGAAGCGGCAGAGTGGCCCGGTGAGATCGATATCAAAAGAGCAGAGGCTGCCCAGAAGAGGGCGGAAGAAAGGCTGCAGGCCCATAGTTCCGATACGGATATGGCGCGTGCGGAGACAGCTCTTTTACGAGCCGTTGCAAGAATTGAGGCGCTGCGTTGACAGCGCCTCTTTTTCCTAAAATAATATTGAAAAAAGCGGAAGCAGCTTAAAAATAGCTGCAAAACGAAAGAATAGATGGATGCAGCCTGTGGGAGGAAGATCATGCAGAAAAGAATTTTGGACATTTTGCAAAATACGCAGAAGGTAATTATCGGAAAAGAACGGGTGACGAAGCTGCTGCTGACTGCTTTGCTGGCGGATGGACATGTGCTTTTGGAGGACGTGCCCGGAACAGGGAAAACAAGACTTGCCAAAGCACTGGCTGCCAGTCTCGGAATTGAATTCGGAAGAATTCAGTTTACACCGGATATGCTTCCGGCGGATATCACAGGCTTACATATTTATGACAGAGAGAGCGGGAAATTTGTGCTGAACAAAGGACCTGTTTTTACTAATATTTTATTGGCAGACGAAATCAACCGCGCGACGCCTCGGACACAGGCGGGACTTCTGGAATGTATGGAGGAGCGTCAGGTCACTATCGATGGAAAAACACAGAAATTAGAGCCGCCGTTTTTCGTAGTGGCGACAGAAAATCCGGTGGAGACTGCGGGAACCTTCCCTCTTCCGGAAGCACAGATGGACAGATTTCTGATGAAGCTGTCCATGGGGCTGCCTACGAGAGAAGAAGAGGTGCAGATCCTGGATACGTATATGACGGAGGATCCGTTAAAGAAGCTGACAGCGGTGATGGATCAGGAGACCCTTGAGAGAATGCAGAAGGAAGCGCTGGAGGTGTATGTGCACCCGACAGTGCGAGGCTATCTGGCGGATCTGTCAGCGGCAACGAGAAGCAGCGACCAGACTGTGATGGGTGTCAGTCCCAGAGGAACGATCGCACTGATGCGTGCCTCCAGGGCGTGGGCATATCTGGAAGGCAGAAGCTTTGTGACACCGGATGATGTCAAAGCGGTGGCCGGACCGGTCATGGCACACCGCGTGGTGCTTTCCTATGGACAGAATCGTTATGCAGATGCGCTGCGTCTGATAGAGGAAATTTTAAACACTGTGCCGGCTCCGACAGAAGATTTTTCGATTGCATAAGCGTATCAGAAAGGGCATAACGGTATGGTTATAATATGGATAATTCTGGGAGCCCTGCTGCTGTGGGAGATTCAGTCTGTATGGTATGCAAAGCACTGGGATGAGGAGCTGTTTGTATCCCTGGCCTTTTCCAGTAAAAGTACAGTGCGCGGGGAGAGCTGCGAGCTTTTGGAAACGATTGAAAACAGGAAACTTTTGCCGTTGCCCGTCCTGAAAGTAAAATTTCAGGTGTCGAGGCAATTGGCATTTGAGGACGCCGGGACGGAGAGCAGTGTGACGGATCAATATTACCGGAATGATGTTTTTTCGGTGCGTCCCTATACCAGGCACATCAGAAGTCTGCGGTTTACCTGTAAAAAAAGAGGATTTTACCGGATCAACGGCCTGGACGTTGTGGCGGGAGATCTGTTTTTGACCCATGAGTTGCCCAAAAGCCTGCCGGTGGATTCCCAGCTGTATGTCTACCCCAGACCATTTCGGGGAATGGATTTTAACGGCGCGCTGCGGCAGTTGAACGGCGAGGTTGCGACGAAACGTCATTTGCAGGAGGATCCTTTTGAATATCTGGGGATCCGGGAATATACGCCGCGGGATACGCTGCGGGATGTAAACTGGAAAGCGACCGCAAGAAGCGGGGAATTAAAGGTCAATCAAAAGGGCTGCACCGCCCAGCGCTCTGTCCGGCTGGTGGTAAATCTGGAGGATGGTGCGATTTTACGTCAGGAGGATCTGCTGGAAGCTTCGATTGAAATGGCGGCAGCGGCAGCGGAGCTATTTATCGGACAGGGCATCAGAACCTCTCTGGAAACCAACGGACCGGATCTTCTGACAAAAGAGGCGGTCTGCCTGAAAGCATCCTGCGGCGCGGGCCATCTGGACAGCATTTTACGTGGACTGGCCCGGATAGACTTGGAGAAGCCGGCACCTTCCTTTGAACCGATCCGGGAGCGGCTGGAAGAAATGGAAGACAGGGAAAGCCTTTGTACGATTTTCTTTTCTGCGGATGCACGACCGGAATTTCAGCAGCTGCTGGAAAAATTCAGGAAAGAAAAACGAGAATTTATCTGGTTCTGTCCGGCAAACCGTATAATCCGGCCGGAAATAAATGCCGGTATCCGCCCTTATACTCGTTTGATTGATGTGGAAGAAGGAGGGCGGTTATGAAACAGAATCTGCAAAGAACCTCGGAGTGGATCGAACTCTTTTTAAACTATGCAGTGGTTTTTGGCATCGAAATTGCACTCAATGCACTGATCGGGGATCGTGTGCCGGTGAGGGTGTGGCTGGCTGCAGCCCTGTACCCTGTCTGCTTTTATCTGTTCCGTAAAAAGCTGAAGCATTTCTGGGTATTCTTTCTATTGCATCCGGCAGTCGTTGTGTTTGCAACGCTGATGGTAAAGAGCTGGCCGGTAGGTGCAGTTGCGATTGCGGTGCTTGGTGTATTTTATGGTCTGCATTCCATCCGCCTTCGAGTGCATCAGGTGATACGGGAACGGGAGTTCCCGCTGCCTGCAGCGGCAGTGGTGGTGATCGCAGCATTTTTGGTCTGCAGCTATAAGCAGTCCCAGACGGATTGTATGCTTGTTTTGGGAAGCTTTTTTGTATGGCTGCCCGGAATACTGATCAAGCGCTATGCGGACAATTATCTTTCTTATGTAAAAATAAATGCGGGCAGTGCCGGTGTGATTCCGGAAAAAAATATTTTCCGGACGGGAATTATTGTTGTGGCACTGTATTCCGTAGTCTGTGTCGCCCTGCTGATTGTGTGCTGTACGACACCTCTTGTGGATAAGCTGACCGAAGGTGCCATATGGCTGGGGAAAATACTTCGATGGTTGATCGTATGGCTGCTGACAATGCTTTCCGGAGAACCGGAGAAGGCTGTTGAGCAGGCAACAGTGAGTGTGCCGGAAATGGAAATGGGCTGGGGAGAGCTCGAGGAGGTTCGCCCCACACCGGTTTGGATAGAAGTGCTTGGAAAGCTTGTTTTCTGGTCAATTGTGGTGGCATTGATCGTCGCAGTGCTTGTGAGCATTGTCCTTTTGTTCCGCTGGATGATCAAAAGCTTCTATCAGACTGACAGGGGACGTAAGGAGACTCTTGAAGCTGGCGTAGAAGAAAAAACGGAGTCCATCGCCTATAGGGAGAAACGGAAAAGAGCACAGCTTTTTATCGGTATAGAGCCATCTGCGAAGATCCGGCGGGCCTATAAAAAGACCATAGAAGGCGCCTTTGGCAGGCGGCAAAAGAAAAAGGAACAGGAAAGGAAAGAGGCAGTGTGGCTGGGGTTGGCAAACAGCTTGACTGCGCAGGAGCTGACCCGGCAGGCATGGGGGGACACCGGACATGAAGACTGGGAGCAGCTGACGGAGTTGTATGAGCAGGCGCGCTATGGCGGCACAGAACCGGAGCGGGAGCAGGCGCGGGCGGCTGTAAAACTTTCCGGGAAGATTCTGCATATGATAAAGAAAAAGTAACAGCCGGGGGATGCAGATGAACTATTACCCCAAAATACTTCCCTTTTATATGACCTATCCGATGCCTCTGATATGGGAGGAAGAGGATACGGTCATGCGCGACCTGGAATATCTGCAGGAGCTTTATCCGAGGCAGGCAAAAAAGTACCGCAAACGGATCGAAGAGCTGCTGGAACGGTTTGACAGTGAAGGCAGCGTCCTTTATGATGAATATCCGGACAGAATGACCCTGTATAAAATGGCGCAGGACATTTATGCGGTGCTGGAGCAGGAGGAAAAACGCGAGCAGGCAGAGGCTGCGGCAGTGGCGGCCGCGCCTGCGGACGGTGGAGAAGTGAGCACGACAGGCGATCGTATATCTGCAGGCGCTGCGATGAACCCTGCGGTCAGAACAGCGGAGGCTGCGCCGCTGCTTGACCCTGAAAGCATGGAGCTGATTCAGGTTCTGCTCTACGGAGAAATTTTCAGACGCAGGCAGAAAAGGGGCTTTCGGAAATTTTAAGTTGTACAGAAGAGAATAAAGCTTTACAATAGAGCCGGAAGAAGATAATATGCTTCTTCCGGTTTTATTATCGTATAGGAAACTTCGTTTCCATACGATAATAAACGCTCTACGAGGA
>ERZ780212.1935-NODE-1935-length-14460-cov-3.787227_pt1 | contig 14460 bp, 10 predicted proteins | sample MGYA00511364_ERZ780212 | MGnify/ENA primary metagenome ERZ780212 (study PRJEB29588, sample SAMEA2147991) | human gut metagenome | biome: human gut; feature: human-associated habitat; material: faeces | place: Denmark | collected 2008/2010 ...
TGAACCGAACGAATCCGGTGCTGACCGGAGCACAGTTATCACAGTGACTTACGAGTACGGCAACGGCGAGTCGGTCGATGCACAGCTCAATGCCATCCAGAAAGCATGGGACAAGCCGCTCACCTTTGAGATCGAAGTTGAACCCAAAGTATCCTCTGTCGTACTGAATATCATACCTTCAGACAAGGATGCAAAATACCTGGCACTGATTATAGACGAGTCATGGTACATGAACGGATACAGTGACGAGGATATCATGAATGAACTTGTGGGGAGGTATGACCTGACAACAGCGTACAGCGGGGACATGCAAGGAATTACCGTAACCGGAATGACCCCGGCCACCAAATACTATGCCATCGCTTTCGGAGTGGATGTGAATTCCAGGACTTACAACTCTCCCATGTCTAAGGTGGAGTTCAATACGCTCGAAAGTCAGGAGACAGATGCATCCGTAACCGCAAGTATGGACAACTACTGGGATATCAATGACTTGTCGTCCTATAATCCTGATTATGCAGGATTTATGCAGAATCCTGAGACACCGGTTCTGGCAGCCCTGGATTTTGAATACAACTCATCAGCAGTATCGTGTCTCTATGTCCTGTGGACAGGTGATCTCACTACAATGGACCAGAATGAGCTCTATGATATGACTGTTGCCAACGCTTCTACCGCCTACAAAGGAAATCCCGCACCGCTATATTATGTAAGCTATGAAGAGAAGTCCACTATCTGCATCATAGGTCTGGATGCCGAAGGCAACTACGGTGAAATGACCATGAACCTTGTAGAGTTCAATGAATCAGGAAAATCCACTGACTACAACCTGTTCGACGAATATTACGCTGCTCTGATGTCGGCCAATGCTGCGGCCATGACTCAGGCTTTCACGCAGAAAGATGGCGTATATGTGCTTAGAAGCACAGCACCTTCCATTGCAGCCAAGCCTTTTGTCATGAGCGTAAGATAATCGATAGCCGGTAAAGAAAAAGAAAGAGAGTGCCTCAGACATCTGAAACACTCTCTTTTATTATTTCACATATGTCCTGTAGACAGTCAGTGAACGAAGTCCCATCTCATCGAGCCGGCATCATGCTGTCTGTATCCGTGACTTTTAATACCTGGACTGCCGGCAGATGACTTTCTTGCTGACTCTGAAAACCACCCTGCAGAGTAGTCCATTTTAAATACTATACCGCTCCACGAGCCGCTCCAGGTATGACCCAAATCATCAACAAAGGAGAATTCGAAGGAATATGAACCGTCACCGTTATTGGTTACATCAAGGTTACCTTCAATGGCCGGGGCCATATCTCCATAGCCTCCCAGATCCGGATCGTAACGATAGTAGTTCGTTCCATACAGATAGCTGTCTGCTCCGTAGCTGCCGGGCACGCATTCAAACGCATTGGCAAATACTTCATCTGAAGACACTTTGTATGTACCTGTAGAGATTCCGGAATCAAAATTTTCAGCGTCTGTCACGAGTTCTACCATGAAACCGTCACCATCAACGCCCCATGGAGTTTCAAGATATACCATCCAATTGCCGCCCGTGCCGTAAGTATTGCCATAATACTCTACGGTACCGTCGGCCTTACTCAGATCCAGTTCGTAGTCATCAGTCAAAGTCGAATAAGGACCGACTCCGGGGACCGGAACTTTTCCCTCATATTCAAGCGTAACCGTAATTCCTTCTTCTGTTATCAGTTCTGCTGATATTTTGTAGTTCCCGGGGGTACCGCTGATTTCCAGAGTGCCTTCAACGAAATATCCGCTATCCACACCGAGATGACCTTCATTATCCAGAAGATACATATAGTCTATATAGCTCCCCATAGGCCAGTAATATCCTTCCCCTACAAGGGTAAGGGCACCAGGAATCAACGTCATTGCCTCCTTAGTATCACTCACTTTATAGGTTCCTGTGACTATGCTTTCTTCAGATTTAGGCATAATGTAAGTAATGTAAACCCTGCTTCCAGGAGGCACCATACTTCCGCCACTGATCTCCATATCAGTGAACTGCATATCCACCCGCATCAAATCTGCAGAAAGTGAAGGATCGTTTATCAAACCGGCTACTACATCCGTTGCCTTCACCGTCTTGTCCTCCATGAGGACGCCATCGTTATCATCATCATCATCACCTACAGACTGGTTTTCGTATGAGAAATCCCCGCGCAAGGCAATATGATGTGTCTTATCATTTTGGTCCGTAAGGACTCCTTCGATGATCATATCAGCCCCATCATAACTGATTTCTATGGAACCTCCGTTGAACAGAACCTTATTCGGATCTCCGTTTGCATTGTCCAGAAAATAAGAGTAGTCATATCCGATAACAAACTCATCCATGACTCCCTCCCCTCCGACAGTGTATGTACCCGGTGCGGGGAGCGCATTATCCGGATCTTCAGCGGGTTTCGAGTAGATGTCAAGGCCGTAATACATACCACCCTCCTCTGCCATGCCATAGGGGTTCTCCACCGTTGACAGTATCGTTGTATAATTGCCGGCATCGGAATATTTGGTCCCGTTGTAGACTCCGTAAAAATCAACCAACTGCAGGTCGAAGTCATAGCTGCCGTATTGGGTGACGGCAAGTTCCTGACTTATTTCCCCGTCAGACCATGCATATGTAACTGTCATGGTCGCACTCCTTTTTTCAGGGAGCGTGTTCTCAGAGACATTGAATAATATCTTCCCTTCCAGAGATGTCGCATCAATTGTGATTATCCAGTCAACTTCTGCAGGAGCGACCTCCACCTGCAAAGTACCAGACGAGACCGCATTCTTCAGTTCATAACCTACTTCCTGATACCCGCCATCGACGGGGATATTCAGTTCACTCTGCAACAACTGGAATTCGGGTGTCCCGCTGTCCGGCGTTTCATTCTTGTTGCACGCGATAGCCAGGCCCGCGCATGCAACAACGATAGCTTTGTAATAAATTTTTCTCATTTTTTTGTTTTTTAGTAAATTTGTATGCGAAATTAAGAACAATATGTGCAGAGAGAATCCCTACAAGGCTACCATAAAGCATATTTTACCTTTTGGCATTGCTGTCTCCGCTGTTTTCACCGCGATTCTCCTTTGCCGGTGCGGGAGACAGGATGTGGGTCAGAACAAGAATCCCAAGACTATAGAGGCAGCCTACAGACAATATATAGAACACGGTATGTTCGACAGCATCCTTATAGTCGCTTCATCTGTATTTGACAATCCTCAAGAATACAGGAACGACAGGTTTGTTGCAAAGTCCGGAATACAGGCCGCCCAGGCAGCGATATTTCTCGGTGATTACGACAAGGCAGGATATTACATACGCAGACTGGACAGCTTGGGATGTACGCGCAAGTTCGAAGATCTGGATGCCATACTCGACGGAGTGAAGGGTTCGTTCTACATTAAGGTGGATTTCAATTACGGCAAGGCTGTGACACACCTGGTAAAAGCCTTAAACCACTTCAAACAGGAAGGGGATGTATTCAACAGCTGTACAGTCCTCAGCAACATGGCCATGATATATTTTTTCAGAAGGGATACCACCGGATTCGAAAAATACGCCTTGCAGACAGTTGAAATGTGCCGTACCAGACCTGAAGATACATACCTGTCCTGTCTGGACAATCTATTCATGTCGATGCTGTCAATGTTCAGGGGGGATTACGTCAAGGCAGATGAACTGGCTTCAGCGGCAAAGGAAACAGCAGAGAAATACAGATATGACGTTCTTGCGACGAAAACATATATGGTACTGGGAACCGTGGCGATGCATTACGGCAATATGCAATCGGCAGAAGACTACTTTGTGACCGGAATGGAACGTTCTGAAGAAAACGACAATGACTACTTTTACGAGTTTGCCGTACCATATGCGAGACTTATGGTCACGAACGGACAGTACGACAAGGCCAAAGAGTTTATCACCGACATGCTGGAGCGGATACATAAGATGCACAGCACAAGATATGAATGCCAGATGCTTGACATAATGTCGGAGCTCTATATGGCAGAAAGGGACACTGCATTGTCGTATGTGTATTACAGGCAGAGTGTCGAATCACGCGATGCTCTTCTGGGTGTGGCCAAGGAAACGGAATTCAATGAGATGCTGAACCTTTACGAAAAGACAGCCATGGAGATGACCATCCAGAAAAAGAACCATCAGATCCTGATTGTCTCAGTCATCTTACTTATAAGCATGGCTGTAGGGCTCTTTGTATATCTGAGATACATACAGCAGCTCAGACTGTACAGAAAGCTTGTGGACATGCGACAGGAATATATGGCGAGGTACGAACTACAACGCAAGTACATCTCCCCGGAAGACAATGGGTCTGAGAAAAAGCCGGATTACGATCTTTTCCGCAGAATAGAGTCCGCTATGCAGAAAGACCGCATCTACCGCAAGAATAATCTTTCCATAGATACTCTGGCAGCCGAACTGTGCTCCAACCGGACTTATATTTCCAGAGCCATTAACGGCCATGCAGGCAAGACATTCAATGAATATGTCAATATGTACCGGATCGATGAAGCCACTGACATACTGTCCAATCCCGAAGATGATGTACTGCTCAAAAATCTGTACGAGAATGTCGGTTTCAATTCGGCGACCACATTCTTCAGAGTGTTCAAGGCAGAGGTTGGATGCACCCCGAGCCAGTACAGGGAACAGATAATGAGAAAAACCGTGAAGTAACCGACTCCTGAATACCACTCTGACATAAAACAGGAGACCGACCCAAAAGAGAATTTTGAAGCCGGCCTCCTGTTACTTAACCTAATACTTAACCTATGAAAAAACTATCCGCATTAAGAACTTGCAAACTGCGCGCCACAAATCCAGAATGACGTTGCAGAATGGTTTAATCTCAGTGACAATCAGGCTACAATGCGATAACGTGCAGGCTACAATGTCGTAGCGGGGTCAACCAGCTTGTCCTGATAATAGACCTCGTAGTGCAGGTGATTGCCGGTACTTGAGCCGGTGGTGCCGACATATCCGATAAGGTCTCCCTTGTGGACATCCGCGCCTTTCTTGACCGCAATCCTGTGCATGTGGGCATAAGCGGTCTTGTATCCGTTGCGGTGATTGATCTTGACGAAGTTGCCGTAGCCGCCGTTGCGTCCGGAGAAAGTCACCTCTCCGTCAGCCGTGGCGTATATCGGAGTCATCTTCGGTGCGGCCAGGTCTATACCCTTGTGGGTATGCTTCTTACGGGTAATGGGATGGATACGGGTACCGAAGGGAGAAGATATACGGACATAATCGGTAGGCTTGCCACTGGGGACAGAGGAACTCAGTCGTGCAGAACTTTCAGACGCAGCTGCAGAAGATGTCCCGACAGGAATCCCGGCAGCCGAGGCCTCGGTTTCAGAGGAGCCGGGAGCATCATTGCCGGAAATCTCTTCCAGCGAAGGCAACTTGGAAAAATACTCCGGGTCATACGGTTCCAGCACAACCTCGGTCGTAACATTCACCGGCTCATCATTATCCTCCTCCGCCACTGTCGCCATACCCTTCACTATCTCAACCAGAGCCTCGGCAGCCTCCTGCATCCGCTCCACCGTATCCTGCTTGTCTGACAACACCGGTATCAGGTCCTCCGGCTTGATGAGCCGGATATTCCTCATACTCTCAGCCAGAATCTGTTTCTGGTCTGCCGCCGTAGTCACCACCCTGGGCTGTACGGCCAGCATCTCCGGCCGCACCTTGATACCGTCATCAGAGGCCATAAGATCTATCACCTTTTCATCGTCTTTGAGATACTGCTGATACAATCTCAGGAACTGCTCAAAAGCACCGTAATACGCTGCCTTAAAATGTGCGTATTCCTCGGCACGCCTTGTTTGATAGTCTGACTTCTCATGTTCCAGTTCCGCCTTGAACCGATCAAAATCATCTACATTCTGAGCCGCAGCCGTACCTGCCAGCACAGACAGCGCAGCCAATGTCAAAACAACCTTTTTCATAATCTAAATCTATTTATTTCAGTATTATCAAACAATCTGACATAAATGGTACGGCTCCGACGTTGTGACATCTGTTCCCGCATTACTGCACAGGAGCCGTAGCGGCAAACCGGTCTCTATGACGTTTCCAGCGCTTGTGTGACCACAGCCAGTAAGCCGGTTCCCTGTATATGGTCTTCTCAAGCATCTTCATAAATTCCCGCGTATACGGATTCTGACCGTCATCCGAAGGATCCGGAGTAACGGGTACAAAAGTCAGACGATAATGTCCGCGAGAAGTCTTCTCCACATCAATGTACACGAACTCCGCCCCGACATGGTTACCTATTGTTTCCCCCCCGATAGAATAAGGTGTGTCCTGGCCGAGGAAGTCCGTCCAGTAATGAAGAGCCGAACCCAAAGGCCGCTGATCGGAAATGAAGCCTATCACGAACTTCTTGCCTTCGCGTTCAATACCGATAAGCCTTCGCACGGCATTCTTCTGCGGGATGCATTCCAGGCCGAACCGCGACCTTACTTTAAGCATCAGCCGATCCATTACTTTATTTCTCAACGGCCTGTATATCTGGCCGCCTACCAGTGGCTCATGGAAATGATGAATTATGGCCTGCACCCATTCCCAATTACCGTAATGGCCAAGGAACAGAACAACCGAACGCCCCGACCTGACGATTCCGTCAATAAGCTCTCCGTTGGTCACATCCACTCTGCGGTCAATATCCTTGTCTGAGATGTGCAGCAACTTCACAGTCTCCACCATGCAGTCACACAGGTGACGGTAAAACTTCTTTTCTATCCGTCCAAGCCGTTTCCTGTCCGATGTTCCGAAAACAAGCTCAAGATTATGGCGTACTGTCTTTCTTCGGTATCCGATAACATAATAGACAATAAAATAAGCCATATCACTGAACAGGTACAAGACCCCCAATGGCAATAGCGCGAAACACGTAAAAAAACTTTTCAGGATTTTATATTTACTATCTATAGTCATTAATATACAAGTTCAACACAAAAACAAAATTATTGAAATTTTCCCTGAATACACACAAAAAACTTAACTTTGCATTCTTTAAATAAGAACTTACTTAACATTAAGAATGGATATTGATTTTGTAATCACGTGGGTGGACATGAACGACCCGAAGTGGCAGGCGGATTTCGCAAAGTTCTCCGGCAATAAGGACAATACCAAAAACGGAGTATCCGAAGCCCGTTTCCGCGATTACGGTCTCCTGAAATACTGGTTCCGCGGAGTGGAGAAGTTCGCCCCGTGGGTGCGCAGAATACACTTCGTCTCCAGCGGACAGATACCTGAGTGGCTCAACACAGACAATCCCAAGATACACATTGTCGACCATAAAGACTTTATCCCCGGACAGTTCCTGCCCACGTACAATTCAGTCGTAATTGAACGATACATATATAATATTCCCGGCCTTGCCGAGCATTTTGTATATTTCAATGATGACTTTTACATCATCAACCATATCGGCCCTGACAGGTTTTTCCGCAACGGACTGCCATGCGACATCGCCGCTTTTCTATATAACCCGTCCTGGTCCCAGTGGTACAGGCGAATCAAGAACAACATCAATATCATCAACCGCCACTTTGACAAAAAAGAAGTAATGGCCCGCGACCATGACAAGTGGTTTGACAAGAGTTACGGTTCCAAAGCCCGCTGGAACCGCCTGCTCAGGCACTACGGAAAATTCATAACCCTGCGTACTCCCCATAACGCACAGCCTTTTCTAAAGACCACTTTCGAGGAGGTGTGGAATGCGGCCGGCAAGGAACTGACCGAGACATCCGCCAACCGTTTCCGTGCGCTCAGCGACTACACTCCGGAACTTTTCCGCACGTGGCAGATATGTAAAGGTAACTTCGAACCCTACAACACCTATCAGGACACAAAGATGTTTCCGCTCATGATACGTCCAAAGCAGGCCGTACAGGCCATCTACAACCAGTCCTACTCCCTGATCTGCCTGAACGACAACGTGCATATCCGCAACTACACACAAGTCATGGAGAACATCAGGAGTGCATTTGAGCACATCCTACCTGAGAAATCCGATTTTGAGCACTGACAACTAAGCACTTATGAATAAAGCCCTAGCAGAAATCATCGCCGGGATAATTCCATGCAAGATGAGCCGGAACCGATGGCGCGGAATTCTGCGCTACGGAGCGATCAGAGCACTGAAATTGAAGCATAGGTTAAAGCACTGCCATACGCAGCCACAATATTATCTGTCAGTCTGTGCCATAGCCAAGAATGAAGGGCCATATTTCAAGGAATGGATAGAATGGCACCGCTCAAAAGGGGTAGAGAAATTCTACATCTACGACAACGGCAGCACAGACAATACTAAAGAGGTACTTGCACCCTATATAGAATCAGGTTTGGTGGAATATACCTTCTTTCCGGGACAGAAACGGCAACTTGCCGCATATGACGACTGCTTTGAGCGTCACCGATCAGAGACCCGCTGGCTGGCCGTGATAGACCTTGATGAATACATCGTACCCGTAAAGGACAGAACGATTCCCGGGTTCCTGCATCGGATGGAGGAGTTCTCTGTAGTAGAAATCAACTGGTTAGTATATGGAAGCGGCGGTGCTGAGAAACGTGAGCCGGGTGGAGTAATGGAGAGGTTCAGAAAGCATTCTCTTCCCGGGCACAGGCTGAACAGGCACGTCAAGAGCATTGCCGACCCGCGCCGCGTCTGCACAATGACAGGCTGTCATGAGGCGGCCCGTCTGTCCGGCCGCGCAGCCGACTCTCACGGCGTGCCGTTGAAAAAAGGCTTCCGTGACCGTGAGCCCCAACAAGACATTATACGCATCAACCATTACGCGGTAAAGTCATACGAAGAATTTCTCGGCAAACGTGCCAGAGGCCGTGCGCGCATCAATAAGTTGCGCGATTTAGATTACTTTGAGCAGTATGATCTGAACGACATCGAGGAGTATGAACGCATCTGACACGCTTGTAAAGGTCATAGTTCCAGTCTACAGAGACCGATTGGAGCAGTATGAGCATATCTCATTGAAACAGAACCGGAGAATTCTGAACGCTTATCCCTTTGTCTTTATCCACCCTGAAAGTCTGAACATAACCCCTTTACTGACAGAATTCCCAGAATGCGCGGAAGAAGTTTTTGACGACAATTATTTTCGGGACATCAACGGATACAACAGACTGATGATGTCTTCTGATTTCTACGCACGCTTTTCAGACACCGAATATCTGCTGATCTGTCAATTGGACGCCTATGTCTTTCGAGACGAGCTGCTATATTGGTGCAATGAAGGATATGACTACATCGGAGCTCCATGGCCGGTGCCCATGCACTTCCGCCTGCCTTTACTTAAACAATGGCGCAAACATTTCCATAGCCGATGGCGAACTGAAAAAGATTTCAAAGTAGGAAACGGCGGATTTTCTTTGCGGAAAGTATCCAGCCACCTGCGGGTCACGGAACAGATGAAGAATATCATTCACGAACATCTATCCAGACAAGGTTATTATTCTAACGAAGACCTTTTTTTCGCCTTGGAAGTAAACAGACACGGATTGAACTTCAAGTATCCCGACTACAAAAAGGCCCTGCAGTTCAGTTTCGACAAATATCCTGCCCTCTGCTATAAAGAGAATTCAAACAGGCTGCCTTTTGGTTGTCACGCTTGGTATAAAGGGAAAATGAAGGATTTTTGGTTTCCTATCATACTTAATGAGGGGAATACTCAACCAGTCCAATAGTCAGTCTTATCCATTCTCCAATATCCGTCTTAGGCGAGGATAATGTTCCAGTATTTTCTCCAGTGCTTCCCGGTTACGGTCATCCCCCGACCGCAGATTGACGGACATAAGGGAATACTGCATAGGCTTTCCTACTGCCTTGGCCGTACGTTGTCCATTTGGAAGCGGCACCACGTAAGTGCCACGGGATACGGCTGCAGCCCAAAACCACACATCGTCGTTTGTAGGAGCCAAAGTCATGAAAAGTGCAGGATCGAGCATCTTTTCGTCCAATGAATGAGGAGGATACAATACACCGCCTACTCCTGTCTGCATGGCGAGATGACTGAAATGGTACTTCTTGAAGATAAAATCGTACCATTTGTACTTTCTCCATTTTCCATAAGGAGCATTCAGTCTCACATGCCTTACACGATGCGCGACAATCGCATCAGGCAACCGTCTGTGCAGACGCAGGAGATCTCTCAACAAATCCGGATGGTAGCGGATATCATCGTCAACAGTCACGATAATATCTTCAGGAAAATCTCTTAAAGCAGGTATCAGCTTCTTGTACGAACGTATTTCGGCAGGATCAAACCTGACTTCGAAAATAGGGTATCCGGCTTTGAGAGATTCCAGTTCCTGAGGCAGTACTCCATCCGGAAAACTTTGTGTGTCCAGGTACAACACTATTTTATCAGGTTGCAAAGAGCCGTTCAGAATGCAGCGTATGGCCTGCACTGCATAAGGGATAGCCGCAGGAAACGAAGTCAGCGACACTATAATCTTCCGCTCACCGTTCATTTCCCGTCTAATTTATTGTTTTTACTTCATAATCAATCCGTTTCCCCACTTCAGGAAATCTCTCCACGATAGCATTCAAAGCAGCCGCATTGCGGTCTGTTCCAGACTTGAAGTTGGTAGTTTTCAAGGACAGCACCCGCGGCTTTCCTACCCCTTTCGGCTTATTATGACCGAATGGAACTGGGACTACAGGTGTTCCATGAGCCACCGCTGCTGCCCAAAACCATATGTCATCCGTTGTCGGGGCTATCTGCGTGAACAGATCTGCATCCAGCATGTCTGACTTTAATGCATGGGGAGGATAGAGCACCCCTCCCACACCGGTCTGTATGTTCTTAAAACCAGAGTGGATTCTCTTCCATACAAAGTTATACCACCGGTATTTGCGCCACTGACGGTACGGCTTGCCCGGTTTCATGCGTTTGGCACGATGAGCCAGCACCGCATCGGGGTACTGAGCGTGCAGGCGCAAAAGGTCGCGCAACATATGCTTGTGGTAGTCCACATCATCATCCACAGTCACTATCACGGCTTCCGGGAAATCCTGCAAGGCTGGAATCAATTTCCTGTACGAGCGGATATCCCTGTCATAGTTCCGTATCTCGAAAACAGGACTTCTATCGGCCAATGCCAGCAGTTCCTGCGGCAGTCCGTTGTCACCAAACTGCGCAAATGTAAGATAAAGCACCAGCTTATCGGGCAATACGGAACCGTTCAGAATGGACTGCACGGCCTGTAAGGCATACGGTATGGCAGCCGGGAATGAAGTCATTGATACTATGACCTGCTGCTTATGGATATCAGTATTCATGATTACTCTTTGGTGGCAAAAATACAACAAATCCGGCAAGTTCCTATAATTTCCTGCCCCTCAGACGGAGGCTGTTGGTCACGACGCTCACGCTGCTCAGGGCCATGGCGGCTCCTCCGATCATCGGATTGAGCAGGAAACCGTTTATAGGATACAGCACTCCGGCGGCCACCGGCACTGCGATGATATTGTAGATAAAGGCCCAGAAAAGGTTCTGCCTTATAGTGCGGACAGTAAGGTGGGACAGACGGATCGCGTCAGGGACCTTCATGAGGTCCGAGGACAGAATGGTGATCATGGCCGCATCCATCGCGATGTCACTGCCTCCACCCATGGCGATACTGAGGTCTGCCTGAGCCAGAGCCGCACTGTCATTGATGCCGTCGCCTATCATCGCCACCTTACGGCCCTCGTCCTGCAGTTTTTTGACAAAGGCCGCCTTGTCCTGCGGCAATACTCCGGCATGGACTTCATCTATACCTGTCTGACGGGCCACCTCGCGGGCGGAAGCCTCATTATCCCCGGTAAGCATGACTGTACGGATACCCATGTGGCGCAGTTTGGCCACAGCATCGGCAGACGTGGACTTTACCTTGTCGGCAACCGCCAATACCGCCAGAGCCCTGGCACTGTCGGCAAACCATACCACTGTTCTGGCCTGAGCCAGCCATTCCTCCGCACGGGAAAGGAGTTCTTCCGACAGTTCTATACCATTGGAGCGCAGCAGGTCCAGATTGCCGGCATAATAGGCTGTACCGCCACAGACTCCGCGGACTCCCTTGCCGGGGATATTCTCAAAGGACACAATTTCGGGAACTGGCTGAGATTCCGAAGCCGAGTCATCACGGAACGCATTCACCACAGCCTCGGCCAGCGGATGCTCCGAGAGGGACTCAAGCGCGGCAAGTACAGAGTGCAGAGAGGCGGATCCCGGCATCCAGTGCTGGTCCACCACTTCGGGATGGCCTTCTGTGACAGTTCCGGTCTTGTCCAGCACTACCGTATCCACCTTGCGGGCGACCTCCAGACTGACAGCGTCCTTAATCAGTATGCCGTTGGACGCACCCTTGCCGATGCCGACTATCAGCGCAGTCGGAGTAGCCAGGCCCAGAGCGCACGGACAGGCGATGATCAGGACCGTTATCATGGAAAGCAGACCGTGTATGAATCCATCCGATGGAGCAAAGATCCACCAGGCCGCTAAAGACACCAGAGCGATACCCATGATTACAGGCACGAAGACCGAAGCCACCCTGTCCACCATATTCTGTACCGGGGCTTTGCTGCCCTGGGCATCCTGCACCATGCGGATAATCTGAGACAGCATCGTGTCCTTGCCGGTCCTGTCGGCCCGGAAACGGAACGCGCCTTTCTGGTTTATAGTGCCGGCAAAGACCTTCGCATCAGGCTGCTTTAGCACCGGCACCGGCTCACCGCTGAGCATGCTCTCATCCACATACGACTCACCGCTGAGCACAGTACCGTCCACAGCCACACGCTCGCCGGGCCTGACAACGATAACATCTCCGGCCTGCGCCCACTGGACTGGAACTTCTTTCTCAATGCCGTCAGCTGAGACCACTGTCACCGTCTTGGGCTGGAGTCCCATGAGGGCCCGGATGGCTCCTGATGTCTTCTGCTTTGCCCTGGCTTCCAACAGACGGCCTATGAGGATAAAGGCCACTATGACGCTGGCCGCCTCGAAATACAGATGCGGCTCGACGCCACGGGAAAGCCAGAACCCGGGGAAAAACAGATTGAAGACGCTGAACAGCCAGGCCACTCCGGTACTGCTGGCCACAAGGGTGTCCATATTGACCGCTCCGTGCCGCAACTGCCTCCAGGCATTGATGAAAAACCGGCGTCCGAACACGGACAGCGCCACAGTAGATAGAACGAATGTCACCCACTGCCCCCAGCGCAGGTCCATAAAGAACATACTCAGCACAAAGACAGGCAGGGCACAGATGACAGCCCCTATAGTCTGCCGCTTAAGAGCGCGGTACTGCTTGAGACGTTCGGTCTCAGCAGCCTCCTCTTCATCTTCCACATTGATAATCAGATCATATCCGCTATCCTCAACGGCCTTTTGAAGAGCCTCGGGCGAGCATTGGTCTGTATCGTACTCCACCAACGCAGTGGCTGAGGCATAGTTGACATTGGCCTCAACGACACCTTTCTGGGCATTGAGCACCTTCCCTACCCGGGCCGCACAGGCTGCGCAGCCCAGACCGGTCACAGGAAATATCTCTTTCTTCTGCATGACATACAAGATTTATCACACAAAAATAACCACAATGGAAGACAACCGGGTTGCATTTAACAAAAAAGCCGTCCCTGAAAACAAGGACGGCTGCTATCTCTAAAGGGTGGAAGATGGGATTCGAACCCACGACCCTTGGTGCCACAAACCAATGCTCTAACCAACTGAGCTACATCCACCATTTATCCCTTTTTTCTCCAAAAGGGACTGCAAATATAAGAATACTTTTCTTATTCACACAAATTTTCTATATTTGGAGAAAATTTTTAACGTTTTCAATAAACACTAACTAACCATTCATGGCACGTGAAATAAAATTCTCCCTTGTATACAGGGATATGTGGCAGTCCTCGGGCAAATACGTCCCCAGGGTAGACCAGTTGGTGCAGATTGCGCCGGTGATAATAGAGATGGGATGCTTCGACAGAGTGGAGACCAACGGAGGAGCATTCGAGCAGGTGAACCTCCTCTTCGGAGAGAACCCCAACAAGGCCGTAAGAGCCTGGACCGCGCCTTTCAACAAGGTCGGCATACAGACACACATGCTGGAGAGAGGCCTCAACGCTCTCCGCATGAATCCGGTACCCAGGGATGTCAGGGCCCTTATGTATAAGGTGAAGGCCAAGCAGGGCACCAATATCTCCCGCTCTTTCTGCGGCCTCAACGACCACCGCAATCTCAAAGACTCGGTGATACTGGCCAAGGAGGGCGGCATGATATCCCAGGTGGCGCTCAGCATCACTTATTCCCCTGTTCACACCGTGGAATATTATATGGACATCGTGGACAAGGTGGTGGAGAAGATGAAGACCTATCCCACTGCGAACATCATCGCCACCCGAGACACCC
>ERZ780212.1947-NODE-1947-length-14367-cov-4.643446_pt1 | contig 14367 bp, 13 predicted proteins | sample MGYA00511364_ERZ780212 | MGnify/ENA primary metagenome ERZ780212 (study PRJEB29588, sample SAMEA2147991) | human gut metagenome | biome: human gut; feature: human-associated habitat; material: faeces | place: Denmark | collected 2008/2010 ...
CATCCGATAAGGCCGACAGTTCCGGGTTTCGTTTCCGGGGTTATACCGGAGGCATGATGCTGCACAGCGGCTACATACAGAGTTGTCCGTTTCAGTTATACAGATACAGCAGTGCGACCCCAGTAACCATACAGATCAAAGGCGGCGCCACCGGCATCGGAGGACATGTCAAGTTCGCTTTCGGTTCACCCACGGACATGATACGCATAGGAGCAGAGGGCCACAGTTCCAATGTATCTTACCGCCCCTCTCCTTCCTACTCCCACACTGGCTGGGGCGGAGTGCTGATTGACTATCTCCATCGTTCTAAAGGCCGGGTACATCCGTTTGCAGGCCTCCTGATAGGAGGCGGTGGAGTAAAGAACCATATCATAACCGAAGGCTCTACGGAGGACTTCCTCACCGAACGACAAGCGGCCATGCACAAGTACGCATTCATGGCTGTTGCCCCTTTTGCCGGCATCGAGGTCTCACTTACACAAAAACTCAGCCTTGTCTTCAAGGCTGACTGGCTCTTCAACACCACACGTCACCAAAGCGACTTCTCCAGCGGTCTCCGGCTCTACGTCGGCATCCTCTTCAACCGCCTCCAGCCCTGACCGGCATGCACGAACTCTCGCCAAAACTGATTTCTTCCACCACTTTTGGCAAGATTAAACATCGAACTCTTGCCAAAACTCACATTTTTTACTACTTTTGGCAAGTTTAAATATGGGACCATGGCGGATATTGACCTTCCCTGATTTAGGTTGACACTTTTAGAGCGGATTAACTAATAAGGTTTACAGTATCACTGACTGTGTTTACAGCCGGTGTTTTTTATCTCTAAAAGTCTTTACAGAATCACTGTTTTGATTTACAGTGTTCGAGCCTGACTGGTTGGTTCTGTTCAGGTGCTGCGGTACCGCAGCACCTGAACACGCCGGCAAATATATGCCTATTTTTTCATTTTATCCCATGGCATAACTGTTTTTCCAGCACCGCCTCTGTTCTCCTGCCTGCTGATGCACCGTTTCCGGTGTCTGCATTCCGATACTCATATGTGGCCGCTGTGTATTGTAAAAGTCTATTATCCTGCTCAGTATTGACCGGCATTCATCCCTGGTCGGTATTTTCATCTTGTACAGCCACTCTACCTTCAATATGCCGTTGGCACGTTCTGCAATGGCGTTTTCGAGAGGGTCTCCGCTTTGGGTCATGCTTATGCTCACGTGATGTTTTCTCAGTTCCGAGACATACTCGTTGCTGCAATACTGGCAGCCCCGGTCAGAGTGATGGATGAGACGGGATGCCGTGACATCGTCAATCGTTGCCAACGCCATCCTCAGGGCCTCCAACGGGTATGCCGTCTCCAATGTGGGACCTACGGCCCAGCCTACAATCTTGTGCGAATAGGCATCCGTTATGAGGGACAGATAGCATACTCCTTCATCTGTCTCCACGTATGTGATGTCGCTTACCCATATCTCATTGGGGCGGGATGGGACTATGTCGGCAATAAGGTTTGGATACTTTCGGTAGTGGTGTCTTGAGTCTGTCGTCCTGTAGTGACGACGGCGTTTGAGACGTACCATCAAGCCGTTCTTGCGAAGCAGCTCTATGAACGCGTCCCGTCCGGGCATGCTGCCGGTGTTTTCAAATAACTGTCTGACTATCAGGTACAGCTTCGCGCACCCCAGACCGGGATTATTCTTGCGGTACTCACTTACCTTTTCCACGATAAGCGGCTCGACGGCATTTTCTGCAAACTCACGGTTATCCCATTTATAGTAAGATTGCCTGCTGTAACCAAACAGCCCGCAGAGAGTGCCCAGGCCATACCCCGGGCACTCCACGCGTAGCAGACTTACCGTTTGGTGCCAGATTTTTTTCTTATGGGAATGTTGAACGTCTCCTCGGCCAAATTAATCATCGTGTCATAGGCCTTTGCCCGCAACTTCTCAAGTTCCGCATCCTTTCGTGCCTGCTTGAGTTGCGCCCGGAGTTCCCGGATCTGGTCATCTTTACTTTTCCTGGCCATATCTTCTTCGGATTGTTCCTCCAAAGATAATGCTTTCTCCTGAGTTACATATTTCCCGATCCATGTATAGACGCTGTTGACAGTTGCGATGTCAAACTTTTTTCTGACTTCCTCCGCCGTCGTTACGCCTTTAAGAATGTCCAGAACTGCATTAACACGGTCTTCTTCGTCCGGTTTGTAAACTGTGACGACCTCGTTGGACCAATACTTCTCCTTGGTCACAGGGTCGGTCTTCAGAACAATGTCTCGCTTGTGTCTTTCTCTCATTGACTCGTTTGATTTATGCTCTCAAATCTGTCAACTTTTTTCAGTTCAATTCATATAATAGGAAGAAATATTGAGCAGGATATTCTTAATAGCCTGTACAACAGCAAAAAAAGCGAATTTATTGCTGTCTACGGAAGACGCAGGATAGGAAAGACATTTCTGATAAGGGAGATGTTCAAGGACAGATTCGCATTTTATCACACGGGACTTTCTCCTTTTGAGCTGAAGGGCAAAAAATTGCTGACCGAACAGTTACACAATTTCGCATTGTCGCTGGCACGCTACGGCTTTGGAAATACAACCGTGCCTACCGGATGGATGGAGGCATTCAATCTTCTCATCGAGCTTTTGGAAAGCAAGGGGAAAGAATCCAGGCAGGTCGTCTTTCTGGATGAAGTACCGTGGATGGATACCCACCGTTCCGGCTTTATCACGGCATTGGAGCATTTTTGGAATGGATGGGGTGCCGGACGGGACAACCTTATGCTGATTGTATGCGGCTCCGCTACCTCATGGATCAATGACAATCTGATAAACAACACAGGAGGACTGTACGGGCGTCTGACCAAACACATATGCCTGTCGCCTATGACATTAGCCGAAACGGAGGAACTGTTTGAATCCCATAACATCAGAATGGACCGTTACGACATCGTACAAAGCTGGATGATATTTGGAGGTATCCCTTATTATCTAAGTTCCTTGACAAAAGAGCGCAGTCTTGCACAGAATGTGGATGACCTGCTGTTCAGGCGCGGCTCAGGCTTGGCAGATGAATTTGACAGACTGTTTAACTCCTTATTTGTCAATCCTGAAGATTACAAACGTATCGTGCGCTTCCTCTCAACCTCCAACAGCGGATATACGCGAGAGGAGATAGCCGCAAAGGCTTCTTCATCGGGTGGTGGCCTCACAAAAATACTCAGAGTGCTCAAGGAAAATGGTTTCATATCTGCATTTCAGGACTTCTCCGGGCGCTCTAAGGACCTGCGGTACAGACTGACGGACCCTTTCTGTATGTTTTATCTCAAATTCATAGACGGCCATAGGACCAATGATGAAGCCTTTTGGGAGAACAGTCAGTTCCTCCCGGGCATCAACGCATGGAGAGGCCTTGCGTTTGAGAATGTATGTTTTGCGCATATCCGTCAGATTAAGGCGGCGCTTGGAATATCAGGAGTGCGTACGGAGGTGTTTTCCTGGATATTCAGAGGCGATGACGAACACGATGGAGCACAGATAGATATGCTGATAGACCGTGCCGACAGGATCATCAACCTCTGTGAGATTAAGTTCAGTATAGCCGAATATACTATCACAAAAGACTATGACCGTAAGCTGAGACAACGTCTCCAGACATTTTTCGAAGTCGTTCACCCTAAAAAGACCATACATCAGACATTCATCACTACATACGGCCTGCGGAGCAACGAATATTCCGGTAAGATTCAAAGTGTCATAACTATGGATGACCTATTCCGCTGAGGAAGGTTCATAAGAGCCGCATGTTTGCGGTGCAAGATTTTTTACATTTATATACTTTGTGGTACAAGGTAATAAAATTTTTACGTATATTTGCAGTGCAGAATAATTCTAACAACACAATACTAAAGTTATGAAACAAGTACTCAACGTAGGAATCGGAGGCCGCAGCTTCGTCATAGACGAGGATGCCTTCGACAGACTCAACTCCTATCTCAACGCATTCCGCTCCAAGACCGGCATGGGCTACCAGACAAAGGAAGTCATGGACGATCTGGAAATGCGGATTGCCGAAATCTTCACCGAATCCCTTTCCTCCAGACAGGAGGTGGTGGACATCTCCCTGGTGGAGCGGGTCATCACCCAGCTCGGTATGCCTGACGGCTCTGATATGCCCGGAGATTCAGGATGCAATGGAAGCGGAAGAGCTGAAAACCGTGACGACTACTGGCATTCCGGTCAGGAAAACCGACCTGTGAGAAAGCTGTACCGCGACATCGACCATAACGTCATCGGCGGCGTAGCCTCGGGACTGGCCTGCTACTTCGACATCGACGTACTGGTTATCCGCATCCTTTTCGTCATACTCTTCCTCTTCGGCTCATTCGGGGGATGGATATACATCATCCTCTGGATCGCCGTTCCGGCGGCCCGTACCAGTGCGGAGAAATGCCGTATGCACGGTCTTCCGGTCACGGCCGAGAATATGCGCAGATTCTACAACACAGCTAATCATTAGGAGACACAGCCATGGAAGTAATGAACAATGTCGAGAACGTAAAGACCCAGATGCGCCGGGGAGTGCTGGAATACTGCATCCTCAGCATCCTCAGCAAGAAGGACTCCTACGCATCATCCATCCTTTCCGAACTCAAGGATGCCCGGATGATAGTGGTCGAGGGAACCATCTACCCTCTGCTGATACGGCAGAAAAACCAGGGACTGCTCACCTACCGCTGGGAGGAATCCCCTCAGGGGCCGCCACGGAAATACTATCAGATTACCGACAAGGGCCGGCAGGCTCTCGCCGAGATGGACTCAGCATGGCAGGAACTCGTCGAGACAATCCGACTTTTAAGAGAAAAATAACTGTTTTTGAATTTTTTAGAATTTATAAAAATGCAACAAGTTGTTAAAGTCAGCATCGGGAACACTGCTTTTACCTTGGACAAAGACGCCCACGGACTGATGCAGGACTATCTGGACCGCCTGACTGCACATTATGCAGACAACACAAACTGCGGAGAGATACTCTCAGAGATAGAGTCCAGAATAGCCGAACTCCTCATTGAAAAGGGATACAGGGACAATGTAGTGCCCGCTGATGCGATACAGAATGTAATCAACATTCTGGGACGGCCAGAGGATTTCGATGGAGAGAATGACAATGAAAGCCGGAAAACGATAAAAAAGAGGGTCTACCGTGACCCGGAGAACAAGATAGTGGGCGGAGTCTGCGGCGGACTGGGCGCGTACTTCTCGACAGATCCGCTGATATTCCGGATAATCTTCGCTGTATGGGTCCTCTTTTTCTTCTGGTTGAGGATCTTCGAGGACTGGGGATGGGGGATGTCTGTACTGGGTATGCTGGCCTATGTGGCGCTATGGATCGCCATACCCGAGGCCCGCACCGTAGAGCAGAAGTACAATATGAAAGGTGGCTCTGTCTCCCTTAAAGACATTCAGAGAAATATGGAAAGAGAAGCCAGAGATGTCAGCCACCGCGTCAGTAAAGGGGTACGGGACGGAGTCAGAAGCACGGGCGGATTCTGGAAAGCCCTGGGACGCTGCGTGGCCATATGCATCGGAGCACTGCTCTTTCTAATAGGCATGTCTGGAAGCATAACCGCCTTACTTGCCCTCTTCGGCATCGGAATATGGGACAGCCTCAGCGCATTCGGAATATCCTCCCTCTTCTCGGTCATGACGGATTCTCCGGCCTGGGTGTCCGTACTGATATCGGTGCTGGCCTGCATCGTAGTCGTGCTGCCTTTCATAGGAATGCTGTATGCCGGTATTCTCCTGCTGTTCAGGCTCAGGGCACCGAGGTGGAGACCGGGTCTGATAATGTTCATTGTATGGGTGATATCCCTTTTGGGGATGATTGCCGTCTCGCTAAGCAGTATCACCACTGTACGCAGTATCGATGACAGAACCACCAATGCACAGCTTCCGGCCTTGGATACGCTGTTCGTGGAGTTCGCTGGCTGCTCCCAGTGGAAAGACAGCGATGTGCTCATCGATGCCGGCCGCAGATCGTTTGAGTTGATGTATAAGGACGACAACAGCGGCAGTTCTCTCTTGGTAATCTATCCCAAATTTTATCTCGAACGCAACAGCGATACTGTCGGCCACATCAGAGCCAATACCGAATACGTGACCGAGGGCATGACCCTGAACGACATAAACGAGAAGAAAAGCCGCGACTTCTGGTCTTTTGATGAACAGAGCAGGACTCTGCGCTTGGAGCCGATTGTCTTCTCATCCGACATCCGGGTTACGGACATGAGGAGAGACCTGCGCCTTACAATAAACGAAAAGACCAGAGTCATAGTCCGCGAACCTGTCCATCATGAGTTTGACAGTGACACAGACTTCTGCTCCAGTCGCTTCCTGAAAATGATTTCAGAGATGTACTGATTGTCCACAATCTTTTGACGGTGTGTCAGTATGGATAAAACAGACACACCGTCTTTTTTATTATTCTGCCTCTGCGGGAGTGGCGGCGGGATCCGCCACAGGCTCTACAGGAGCGGCCTCACCACCGGGAATCGTAGTGGGGAACTCGGGCGCGCCTGTATTGGTGCTGGTCTGTTCGAGTTTCTGAAGCACTGCGTTGTCACCCTGCTTTCTGGTCGGAGTAAAAGCAGTGGCCAAGATGCAGAGAGCCAGTATTATAATTGCCAGTGTCCATGTAGCCTTCTCAAGGAAGTCAGCTGTCTGACGCACACCGAATGTCTGGTTGCCGGCTGCGAAGTTGGCTGCGAGTCCGCCACCCTTGGAATTCTGAATCAGAACCACGAAAGTGAGCAGAAGGCTCGCGATGATTATCAAAATTGAAATTGCTATGAACATAACTACAAATATTTCTTAATATCGTTTTTAAGGGCTGCAAAGTAAGCACTTTTTTCTGGATATAGCAAAATTAGTTTCTCATAAACCTCATTTGCCCTGTCATATAGCTCCTGATCGGCATATATTCTGGCCAGCGTCTCCGTGTAGAATGTCTCGTCAGTAAACTCCGAACTGTCCGTAGAAACCTGACTCCGGCGGGAACTGTCCAGAGAGGACAGGTCCTGCCCCTGAACACCTCTAAGGTCCTCCGGCATAAAATAGTCTCCTCCGACGACATATATCCGTTTCCGCTCCGGCTCAGGCTCCGGCCGGGTCTCTGGCCCTAATATCTCGACTTCGGCGTCAGGCGATGTCTCCGGTGAATCAGCGTCAGCGGAGACCGGAGGTGCCGACGACGACATCTCTGACAGGTTTATCTCACACACCTGTTCCTCCTCGTACAGACTTTCCTCCACATCAGCGGCAGAAGAGAGCACATATGCTTCTCTGAACGCGCTGTAATCCGGATAGATATACAGCACTGTCCGGTGAAGGGCATCCCTGCGGTACTCCTCGCCCATAGCCGACATCTTCAGGAACAGTTCCTTACGTGCGGCAGCGAACCAGGGATATGACTCTACAAGTTTCTCCAGTTCGGCTATATTGTTGTTTTTCAGGCTGACAGTTTCCATGACTGACACTACCAGTTGGCCACAGTGGCATTGAATATGTCCTCTACCAGAATGTCGATGATCTCATCGCAGAGAGAGCTCTCCACTGCGTCCAGCAACTGGTTGGAATCATAATCGGCATAGGCGGAGAATGACTTCTCGAAATCCTCCTCAGGGTGCAGACGGTTGGTAAAGTATATCTTCACATTAACAGTCAGACGGTTCTGCGAGGCCACCTCATCTGCTGTAACGGCCGTTGGACGGGTATCATACGAAGTAATCTCACCAGACACGTTCATATCTCCGTTCTCAGCCAGAATATCCAGACTTGTAAGCCTGCGGTACTGGTCGATAAGCGCGTCGGTAAGATTAGCCGCAAGCGTAGGATTGACCTTCAGGGCGTTGTTCTGGAAATACTCCACGGCTATGGTCTTGACATCCGGCTGGATGGATGTTCCTGAGAACGAATAGATGCCGCAGCCGTACAGGGAAAAACACAACAACAGCGACAGAACTACATTCCTAATCTTTCTCATCTTTTTTATCATTTTCGTTTATTTTCAATTCCTTTATCTTCCTGTACAGGGTTCTCTCGGAGATTCCAAGTTCCGCCGCAGCCGCTTTCCGCCTGCCTTCATGCTTTTCCAAAGCCTTGCGGATCATGTCGTCATTCATATCGTGGATTGTCAGCGGAGCCTCTTCCTTTACATGCACCACCTCGGCTGAGGGAACTACCATGGAGAAGTCCGGCATATCGGACAACTTGGCCGGCAGAGCATGCACCTGGGGAATCTCCGGCACATTACTGTCAGGTCTGCCTATCATGGCCTTGAGCTCATCCACTTCCTCCCTGAGCTGAAACAGCATCTTGAAGATGATGTCCCTGTCCTGGATATTTCCGGCAGTACCGCTGTCACAGTTACGCACAGGAAGGCTGTTGGGGTCATCCGCCGGCAGATATTTTCTGAGCACTTCCGCCGATATCTGACGGTTGCTCTCCAGCACGGATATCTGCTCCGCCACATTCTTGAGCTGACGGATATTGCCCGGCCACCGATACGCCTCCAGAAGAGCCCTGGCATCCGGTTCCAGACGTACGGCCGGCATCTTGTATTTGTCCGCGAAATCCAGTGCGAACTTCATGAACAGCAAGTGGATATCACCCTTCCTCTCTCTCAGTGGAGATATATATATAGGAACAGCATTCAGCCTGTAATACAGGTCTTCCCGAAACTTTCCCTCGCGGACGGCGTGCATGAAATTGATATTGGAGGCCGCTATGACCCTCACATCCGTCTTCTGGGCCTTGGATGAGCCCACTCTTATAAACTCGCCGCTCTCCAGCACCCTCAGCAGCCGGGCCTGTGTAGGAAGAGGCAGCTCTCCCACCTCGTCCAGGAAGATGGTACCCTTGTCGGCCGCCTCGAAGTAACCCTTGCGGGCCTCGTTGGCACCGGTAAAAGAGCCTTTCTCGTGGCCGAACAACTCGGACTCGATGGTTCCCTCCGGTATCGCACCGCAGTTGATGGCTATGTAGTTGTTGTGCTTACGCGGGCTGAAAGCATGGATAATCTTGGGGATCACCTCCTTGCCCACACCGCTTTCCCCGGTGATGAGCACTGACAGATTCGTCCCGGCAATCTGGACGGCAGTATCTATGGCATTGTTGAGCTTAGGATCGTTGCCTATAATCCCGAACCTGTTTTTGATTTCATTGAGTTCCATATCGCAAAGTTATCAATTTTTATCATCAAAAATCAAATAATTATTATATTTGCATTTATGAAAATCCATAAATAGAAAACAACAATCTTAAAATATTCAAAATGAAAAAGATTTTTAACGTACTCATGATCGTTGCGGCAGGATTGCTCATTCAGTCCTGCGGCAGTCCCAAGAAAATGGCTGAAAGCGCCGAAGAAGTATCCGTAAGCTGCAACCCTCAGGTTCTCGAGGTAGTTGCCGGCAACATCAAAGCCGACGTGACTGTCACATTCCCTGAGGATTTTTTCCATCCCAAAGCAATTGTCGAAGTCGTTCCCGCTCTTGTATACGACGGTGGGGAGACCGTACTTGACCCTGTGATGCTTCAGGGTGAGGACGTGACTGAGAACTATCAGGTAGTGGCCGAGACCGGCGGCACCATCACAAAGACATTCGAGTTTGCATATGAGGAGGGCATGGAGAACTCTCATCTCGAACTGAGAATGACCGTTATCCACAAGGACAAGAGAATCCCCTTCACCGCTCCCTATAAAGTAGCAGACGGTGCCAATACCACATACATGCTCGTCAAGACAAGCGGCAGTCTCGCATATGCTCCCGATGCATATCAGGCCATTATCTCCGAGCAGAACGAGGCTCAGATTCTCTATCTGATCAACAGTGCGACAGTTCGTCCTTCTCAGCTCAAATCCGATGAGATCAAGGCTTTCCAGGAGTTCCTCACCAACCTCAAGGCCGATGAGCGCAGAGAGCTCGTAAGCACCGACATCATCGCATACGCTTCTCCTGATGGAAAGGAGGACTTCAACGCCGAGCTTTCAGAAAGACGTGCGAAGAGCGCCAGCGATGCCTTCAACAAGAAGATCAACAACAAGAAGATCGGTATTGAGACCACTGTCAACACCACCAATGTGGACGAGGACTGGGAAGGCTTCCAGGAACTGGTATCCAACTCCAGCATTGAGGACAAGGACCTTATCCTCCGCGTTCTCGAGATGTACAGCGATCCCGCAGTACGTGAGAGAGAGATCAAGAACATGTCTGAGGTCTATACGACTCTGAAGAAGGACATTCTCCCTGAGCTCCGCCGCGCAAGATTCATCGCCAACATCGAATTCACCAACTACAGCAACGAGGAGCTCACCGCTCTTGTAAACGACAATATTGAGATTCTCGACGAGGAGGCTCTTCTCCGCGCAGCATCTCTGCTTGAGGACGCAAACCAGAAAGTAACCGTTTACCAGAAAGCCATTGAGAAGTTCAACAGCGACCGCGCCAAAGTCAATCTCGGTGTCGCATATCTCGTTCTCGGCAAGAACACCGAGGCTGAGAATGCTCTCGCTTCCGTATCCGACAAGAACTGCGCTTACTACAACAACGCAATGGGTGTAGTCGCTCTCCGCAAGGGTGACAACGAGGCAGCCGCCGCCGCTTTCAACAAGTCTTCTCTGAAAGAGGCTCAGTACAACCTGGCTGTTATCGACATACTGAACGGCAACTATGCTGACGCCGCATCCAAGCTCAATGGAGAAGCCTCATTCAACGAGGCTCTCGTCAACATCCTCAACGGCAACCTTGACGCAGCTGCCAAGATTCTCGGTGACGCACAGTGCCCTTGCAAGAGTTATCTGAAGGCTATCATCGCCGCCCGTCAGGGCAATGTCGAGGCCGCCAACGCAGCTCTTGAGACCGCATCTCAGAACGAGGCTCTCGCCGAGCGCGCTGAGAACGATATCGAATTCGCAAAGATCCGTTAATCCAACGATCAACCTGATATAAAAAAAGCGGAAGGGAAGTCTTCCGCTTTTTTTATGACCATATGCACCTTAAACTTATTTGCCCAGTCCGGACAGATGCTTGGTGTAGAGACCGTCGATTATCCCATCAGACAGACCTATGACAGGCACGTAGATGTAGGAGGCACCGGTGATGGCCGCGATAGTAAGGAATATCTCCCCGGCCGGGACAATAACGTCGGCCCTGTCCGGCTTAAGTCCATACTCCTCCATTCTCTCCCTCACTGACATCTCTCTAAGCCTCCCGTAAAGGGCCTGCAAAGAAGACACATGCATACGCGGATAACGCTTGTCGCGCCGTTCCACCAGCTTGTACAGTTTATTGATATTTCCACCCGAGCCGATAATGTTTATACCGGAGTACGATACCGCAAGATCCTCCATATCCGAACGGAAACGTTTCCACTCACCCTCGGAAACCGCGTTGTTGAGCATTCTGACAGTACCGATGTTATAGGAGCGCGAGCATATCAGTTCTCCGTCTGCAAGCAGATTTATCTCTGTACTGCCGCCTCCAACGTCCACATACATATAATTGCCCTTACGGCTCTTCATCGCCTCTATATGGTTGTTGTATACCATCCGGGCCTCCTCCTGTCCGTCTATAATCTCTATATTGATGCCTGTCTTTTTCCGGACATCCCTGATGATATCCGCCCCATTGGACGCATCACGCATGGCCGAGGTGGCACACGCACGATAATCTGACACGTCATAAATCTTCATAAGCTGCTTGTAAGACTTCATCAGCCGCACAAGGTCCTTGCGTTTACGGTCCGATATGCTGCCGCCGTTTGAGAATACATCGAAGCCCAGGCGAAGCGGTACGCGGAGCAGCAGTACCTTATTGAAACGGGGCTGAAAATCATCCTCCAGCTGCTTTATCAACAGCCGCACGGCATTCGAGCCTATGTCTATAGCCGCATAGGTGACAGCATGGTCTTTATACTCAACTGTTGTTTCCATATTGACGCTCTTTTTCTTCCAATTCCTGATAATACCGGTACAGGGCATACTGCGAGCCGGTTTCAAGAGGGTCGGCACAGGTCCACGAAGTGTTGGCTCCCGTACCGTCCACCGTCCGGCCCTGACACACATCCCTCAGGGCATAGTCCACAATCCGCTTCATCTCCTGCTTTATCGTAGGATCATACACCGGAGCTACCACCTCTATCCTGTTGTCCAGGTTACGGGGCATCCAGTCCGCCGATCCTATAAAGACTTTCTCCTCCCCTCCTGCCGCAAATATAAATATTCTCGAGTGTTCCAGATATCTGTCGATGATGCCGTTAATCCTAAGATGACAGTTTTCGGGCAGTTTGTCGGTGACCATCGAGCAATTGCCCCTGACAGACAGCTCTATGTCCACTCCTGCATATGCCGCGTCATAAAGCTTGTCCACCATAACCGGATCCGTTATATGATTGACCTTTGCCCTTATATAAGCCGGCTTACCGTTGCGCTTGTTCTTTATCTCATTGTTGATAAGGGTTATGAAACGGCTCTTCATCTCATTGGGAGAGACAAGCAGCTCCTTGAAGCGGATCTGCGCATACGGTCTCTCAATGAACTCAAACACATCCTCCACCTCCTTTACAATACGTCTCGACGAGGTCATAATGATACAGTCCGTATAAGCCTTGGCATTGCCCTCGTGGAAGTTGCCCGTACTTATGCAGGCCAGGTCAGCTCCCCTCTTCATGCCTATATGAAGTACCTTTGAATGTACTTTCAGACCCTCGACTCCGAAGATGACCTTCACTCCGGCATCCTCAAGTTTCTGAGACCACTGTATATTGGACTCCTCGTCAAAACGGGCCAGAAGCTCAATGACCACTGTCACCTTCTTGCCGTTACGGGCAGCCGCTATAAGTGCCCTCACCACCTTGGAGTCCTTGGCCAGACGGTACAGGGTAATCTTGATACTGCGCACGTTGCGGCTGGTCGCAGCCTCGTGCAGCACCCTTATGAATGAGTCGAAGCTGTGATACGGCACATGCAGGAACCTGTCCTGCACGCGTATCCTTTCCAGAAGACTCTCAGGGCCTTCCAAAGAAGACCTGCGGATGACGCGCATGGGCGGATACTTCAACGCGCTGTCCGGGAAGTCCGGGAACCGCATAAGATCCTTGTGGTTCTGGTACCTGCCTCCTTTCAGAACAGTGTCCCTGTCACCCAGATCCAGCTTGCCAAGCACCCGGCGAAGCAGGTCCTCCGGCATGTTCTCGTCATAGATAAATCTCAACGGCTCACCTTTCCTGCGGCTCTTTAGACCTTTCGATATCTTCTGAAGAATACCGCTGCGCTGGTCGTTGTCTATCTCCATCTCAGCATCACGGGTAAACTTGAAAGTGTATGCGCTGAACGACACGAAACCGTTGCCCTCAAACACCTTGGGCAGACAGCAGCGCACCACGTCATCTATGTACATGATGTAGCAGCGTCCCTCCTTGTCAGGCAAACGCACAAAACGGCCGCAATTGCGGACAGGCAGGCTGAAATAGGCATAGTCATACATCATCTTTCCGGTCTGACTGTACCGGCCGGCCTTTACTGCCAGATATATCTTCTCATCCGTCTCGTAATCCAGATACTTTACCGCCGACAGCCATACAGGAACGACAAATCCGTCCACCTTTTCCTGATAGTAATGCTGGATATACGCTTTCTGCTCCTCATCGGCCTGAGCATCTGATATGATGCAGATATCGTTATCAGCCAGCAACTTGTTAACCTGCCTGACAGCCAGCTCGAAATCCTTGACGTAGCGGCCGTTGATACGGTTGATCTGCTTGACTACATCTGCCGCAGTCTTCGACTCGCGGAGCCCGGACTTGCCGTCCCACTCCGCCACACGGTTCTGTGAAGCCACACGGACGCGGAAGAACTCATCCAGGTTATTGGAATATATTCCAAGAAAATTAAGTCTCTCCAGCAGGGGAACATCCTCCTTGCAGGCCTCCTGCAATACCCTGCGGTTAAAATACATCCAGCTGATATCCCTCTCAAGATAAGGTCTGGGTTCCTTCTTCTTTCCCATAATCGTCAAATTTGCCGCAAGTTATGCAAATTTTATTACATTTTGGTTACAACCGCCCGCAACCCACTGTTTTATTAGGCATTTTACTCCAACGCCCCATTCCACGTTTCCCTATAAATGACAGTTTGTCAATGAAAGCAATGTCCGCGTTGGACAGGTAACGCTACTGACCACGAGGGGAAAGTGAACCGTTTTTGCGGAAATTCCCGGCACTTTCCCCGGGGGTGGAAACGACACCTGGCTCACTTTAATGAAAATCCAGCAACGAGAAAAGACTAGCCGCCCTCGGCTCTAGAGGGAGGGGCCCGCCGC
>ERZ780212.1958-NODE-1958-length-14279-cov-2.414792_pt1 | contig 14279 bp, 9 predicted proteins | sample MGYA00511364_ERZ780212 | MGnify/ENA primary metagenome ERZ780212 (study PRJEB29588, sample SAMEA2147991) | human gut metagenome | biome: human gut; feature: human-associated habitat; material: faeces | place: Denmark | collected 2008/2010 ...
ATCAAAGTCATCTGCAATAACAGTGAATTTATCCATAGCGATACCACTAATAAACTTCCCTCCATTATGGAAATAAGCTATAAAACAACCCTTAGCATTTTCATGTTTACGAATATCAGCAGCAATTCTATCTAATTGCATCCAACATTCTGCTTTATTATGAGCATAATAAATAGTCTTATCAATCTTCTTTTTATCTAGATAGTTCTTTACTACTAAAGTGCCTACGGATGATACGATAACACTAATCAAGCTTATAATAGCTATTACAATCTCTATCATATTTAAAATGTATATTAGTAGTAATCTTAGCAGTCAGTATGCTTAGTACTGAATTTAGCTTTGATAGCTTTGAGTATGGGTTTTATAATTAAATCATACCCAAAGGTACATATCAGAAAAGATAGCAGCACTGTTTCTAATGAAGCATCTAATTTGTATAAGTAAAGCACTATAGTTGCAATACCTACGATTAAGCTAACAAGAGACTTGAAGTATCTCGGTAGTTTCTTCTTAGCAATCTTAGTAGCAATCTCATTAATACCATAAGTAGCTAAAAGCACAATAGCGATAAAAGCAAAGCTTATAGAATTAAAGAGATTAAAAACAATTGTCTCTTCCATAGTTTAAATATCTGTATATACAACAAAAGGTCTAATAAGCACATTAGTACCTATTAGACCCATAATCAAATCAACAGACGACTTACGAAATAGTCCAAGCGGTATTCGTAGTAATCGTTATCTGTTTAGTTTCTCCCGCAGCAGTGAAAGTCAATGCAGTCGGAGATACAGACAGAGTAGCATCACCAGCGGCTTGAGTTACAGTATATTTCTGGCCATTAACAGTAATATGACCGGTACGAGTATTAACCGTTGGGTTAGCAGCAGCGGTAAACGTAATTTCGAAAGCGTAAACGTTATCTGCTCCCGGGTCACCCTCAATCTCAGCACCAGAGTTATATTGTTTTTCAGCTACAACCAATTTACCGGCAGTCAACCAAGAAGAAGCGTCAGAATCAACAGCAAACGTAATAGCAGCCAAGTTGGAGTTACCAGTGAACTTCTTAGCTTCACCCGTTTTAATGAAAGCTAACGATTGAGTAATAACGTCCCAAATCGTAGAACCTTCCTGCTGCAACGTAACATCTTCAGTCAAGTCTTCAACAGTAACGGTAATCAAACCGGAACGTCCGTTACGACCTTTATAAAGCGGAGCAGTAACACCTACTTGATGGTTACCAGTTCCCTCAACAGCACTTAAAGTGATCCAACTCGGTTTAGCTTTCAAAGCATATCCGGCACGCATAACAGGTGCACCAACTCCATCAACTAAACCACCAATTTCAACAGCAGTTGCTCTTTCATTCAAAGCAGAATCTTTAACCATAACAGTAATAATTTAATTATTCGTAAAAAAGTTTGAAGTTCCGCACGCCCCACAAGCTATTCCCCTACTGGGGTCTGCAAAGCGTAGCGGAACATTTAAAAGTTTAAGAAACAGTCCAATTAACATTAGAAGTTACTTTGATAGTTTGTGTACCACCAGCAGCTTCAAACGTTAGACTAGTTTTATCAAGGTTCAAATAAGGATCTTGTTTAAACGTTGCAGTGTAAGTAGCATTTCCAGTAACAGTAACAGTTCTGCTAGCATTCGTATTACCATCACTCCATTTAACAAAGTGATAACCGGCAGACGGTGTAGCCTTTAATGTAGCAGTTGCACCATAATTGTAAGTACCACCTCCACTAACAGTACCTCCTGTACCCGCAGTTACAGTCAGTGTATAACTGTTAATTTGCCATACAGCATAGTAAGTAACATTACCAGTAACTTTGGTAGTTGTGCTTACATTAACAGAACCACTAGCTGACGTAGACCATCCCTTAAAAGTATATCCAGTTCTTGTAGCAGTAGGAAGAGTTCCTAAAGCGTCATTGTAATGGAATGAACTACTAGACTTGCTAGGAGTACCACCATTACCATTCCAAGTAACCGTATAATTCTTATAAGTTGCAGTCCATCTAGCGTACCAAGTCTTATTGGAAGTAACCTTAGTTGTTGTAGTTAATTGAGTACCACCGCTAGTAGCAGAAGTATCGAACCAACCTGCGAATGTATACGTATAAGTATTACCCGCAGCTCTTGAACAAGTAGGTAATGTTCCAATAGCTTCATTATAATTCTTAGTTATAGATGAAGAAGAAGGAGTACTACCACCATTAGCGTTAAATGTAAACGTATAACTATTGATAGACCATCTAGCATACCAAGTTTTAGTTCCAGTAACTTTAGTAGTTGTTGTAGCTTGAGTGCCTCCACTTGCAGCAGATGTATCAAACCATCCAACAAATGTATAACCTGTACGACTAACAGTAGGCAATGTACCAAGAGCTGTATTGTAAGCTTTTGTTATAGTTGCAGGACTTACAGTTCCACCTCCATTTGCATTGAAAGTATGAGTGTAAGATTTAGTACTTCTAGTAACATAAGCATAATAAGTAACAGTTCCTTTAATTGCAGGAGTTTCTAAAGTTAATTCAGAACCAACTTTAGTTCCACCACCATTAGCAGCAGTATACCATCCAACAAACGTATAAGTAAATTCAGCTGTGTTATCAGGCATAGTCAAAGTACAAGATCCTTTAGAATTGTATGCAACACTTTGACTAGTTCTATTCAAAGTTCCATAAGTTGTTTGATAACTTACAGTATAACTTCGAGTGTTGGATGTCCAATGGGCATAAACAGTTGTGTCTTTAGCAGCCATCTTAGTGGTAGCAGTTACTTGAGTCCCTCCTGTTGCAGCGGTGTACCATCCAGCGAATGTATAAGTATATTGTGCATCAGAAGCTCTAGTAGGTGTAGGCAACGTACCATAAGCTGAATTATATTCAAGATCTTTAGACGTCGGAGTTACAGTACCACCATTAGGATTAAATGTTAAAGTATAACTATTAATAGACCATTGAGCATAATAGGTAACAGTACCAGTTATCTTAGTAGTAGATGAAATCTTCGTACCACCACTAGATGCCGTGTACCAACCAAGGAATGTATAACCTGTTCTAGAACAAGTCGGAAGAGTACCTAATTCTGAACCATACGTTTTAGTAATAATTGATGGACTAGGAGTGCCACCACCGTTACCATTGAATGTTGCAGTGTAACTTCTAAGAGTAGCAGTCCACTGAGCATAATAAGTAACGTTTCCTGTTACAGTAGTAGATGCAGATATTTGAGTACCACCCGTTGCAGCTGTAAACCAACCCTTAAATGTATAAGTATATTGAACATCAGCAGCTCTTGTCGGAGTAGGTAATGTACCTAAAGTAGAACCATGAGTCTTAGTAGTTGACGTAGGACTTACAGAACCACCATTAGGATTCCAAGTTACAGTATATGACTTAAGAACAAATACCGGAGTAATATGAGTATTGGCAGTAATATTAGAAACTGTCAGAGGATTAGTAGTAGAACCATTAGACCACTTACTAAAATTATAGCCAGTACTTGGAGTAGCTGTCCAAATAGCAGAACCACCGTATTCTACACTAGACTTATTAACGCTCGCTGTACCACCAGTTGAATTAGCAGTAGTAGTTGTGAAAGTCTTAATTGTAAACTTAGCAGTTAAGCTGATATTGGCAGTAACAGCAAATGTATATGAAGTATTGCTAGATACTTTAGTTGTTCCGTTGTACCAACCAGCAAAATTATAAGCAGCCTTAGGAGTTGCAACTACAGTAGCATTAGCACCGTGTTCTACAGTTTGACCGGCAGGACTTACAGTACCTTTGTTTGTATCCTCAGAAGTTGCATTAACAATATAGCTCTTAATCTTATATTTAGCAACAAGAGTTCTATTAGCAGTTAAAGTAACAGCGAAAGAAAGGCTTGTAGAAACAAGATTAGAGCCTTCATACCAACCAACAAAATCATACCCAGTAGGAGCGGCTTTAGCAGTTAATGTGACACTAGTATCACGATAATAAGTTCCTTCTTTAACTCCACCTGTAGCAGATGAACCAATAGAACAATCACCAATATTTGTAATAGTAGTTCCCGAACTATTAGTAGTTAAAGCTGAAATCTTAATAGTAAACTTATCAGCTTCCGTCTGAGTACAATTAATAGTTTTCGTAATACCGCTGACTGAAACAGTAACAATAGTTGTTCTGCTTGCACCAGTATTCTTACTCGCAGTTAAATTGACCGTTTTATTACCCGTACCACTCTTAGCGGCAGGGGTAAGCCAAGAAGCAATAGCCATCTTAGTACCTCTCCCTAATTATGAAACCGTCCATTCAACGTTAGAAGTAACATTAACAGTTTGAATTCCACCAGCGGCCTCGAAAGTAAGAGAAGTCTTATCTAATTCAAGATATGGATCTTGAGTAAACTTAGCAATATAAGTCTTATTAGCATCAACAGTAACACTTAGAGTTACATCATCAGAAACCTTAACTCCATCTTTCCACCAACCGCCAAAGCTATAACCCTCAGCAGCTGTAGCATGAATAGTAGCAATAATACCATCCTCAAATTCAGCAGTTTCAACTCCCAAATTAGATTCTTTATTGATACCAACACCACCTTGAGCTACACCTTCATCTTCGGTTTTAACTGTAAGTGTATAATGTGTGGGTTCAGGAATAAGATCGCATTCAATAGTAACTTTAATGTTTTTCTCAACCACAAAGCCATACTGATTGTTACTGTTAAGAGTGATTTTAACACCATCAACAAGTACTTTATTCAAAGTATAACCTGGACTTACATTAACTTTAATCGTACAAGTATCACCATCATTATAAGTACCAGCACCTTCCATTGTAGCACTTCCATTAGGAATAGCTTCATAGGTGACTTGGAATTTATCAGGAGCATCAACCTCAAAACGAGCTTCAATAGATTTAGAGTCATTCATGACAATATTACGTGAAGTAGTTAAGGGCGCACCCGAATCAGTCCATTCCTTAAAATGATAGCCGCTATCTGCTAATGCTTCTACAGAAACGGTAGTTCCGTCAACAATATTAGAGTAAGTCTTTGTGCCACTATAATAGTCGCTCCAACGTCCATTGATCTTTGCACGACATTTACCACCCGTTCCAGCAGTAAGAGTTAGCGTTCGCATAATCACTTGGTCGAACGTAGCAATATGCGTTGCATTCGTTCCGGTTTTAGCAGTGAATGTTGCAGGATTATCTGAAACCTTTGCACCACTTGTATTCCACTCTCTGAATTTGTAATTGCCAACCGCACGAGCTTCAACTGAATAAATCGAACCTACAGCAGTTTTAAACGTGTGTTCAGAAGTAGACCAATTAGACCAAGAACCATCACCTATACGATAACGAGTTTCATTAGTTCCGTCAGAACCTACCGTAATAGTAACTTCTTCCAGTGGAATCTCTACGAACGTACAAGAGAAATCTACATTCTCAGTGATAACCTTTGAATAAGGATTAGAGTTAGAAGTAGTTCCACCAATATTCCATTGTTCAAAAGAATAACCGCTATCAGGAACACCTAATACCTCAATTGTCTCACCGTCAGTAACACTAATGTTAGAATGCGAAGATGCAGCTTCTGAATATTCGCCAGAGCCAATCTTATATTTACATTTACCATTAGAACCAGCAGTGATATTAACAATATGAGTTTCAGGTGGAATGTAAGTTTCCTTAAAATAAGCAGTATAAACTTTGCGATGCAGACCTTCTTCAACAATGATATTATTTTCATTATTAGGAAGATTAGCACCAGTAGGAGTTACCCACTTTTCAAATTCATAACCGCCGTTAGCTTTACCAGCGATAGTGACAATAGTCTTTTCCGGAGCAGTGACTTCGTGTCTTTCTGCCCATTGAGACCAAGCATCATTAATATCTTTATATCGAACTAAACCATTCGCATCTGCCACGATACTAAACGTGAAATAACGAATAGCTTCTTTAAAGTTTACTGTAATCGTAAGATCTTGCGTAACAACGATGCTATATGTACCATTACTATTATCTACAAGATTACCACCAGAAGCAGTAACTGTATCAACAGCCCAACCCTCAACTGGACTAGGAACAATCATTGCAGTTTGACCAGACTTATAAGTACCGCCACCGCTAACTGAACCTTTATCAGCAGGATTAGTTATAATAGTTACATTGTACTCCTCAATGACAGGAGCATCAAGTTCGAAGTGTGCAGTATAAGTTTCATCTTTCTCAACAATAATATCATATTGAAGATTAGTAGAAACAATACGATTTAAACTATCAGTCCAATGAGTAAAATGATACCCTTGAATTGCCGCAGCTGTTATAGAATGTCTTGTACCTTTTGGGAATGTTCCGGCACCAACTACATATCCTGCATTAGCCGGATCAGCATTAACATTAATATAGAATTGTTCAATAGGAGCTTCATCCTTTTCAAATACGCCTATCAAATCCATATCTTTCTTAATAGTAAAAGACCAATTAGGACTAATAGACATAATCTCATTAGTATGGAACTCTTTCCAACCTTTAAAGTGATAACCTTGAACAGGTTTAGCATAAAGTTCAACACGACTACCAGCTTCAAATTGGAAACGGAAGCCATCTGAGTTTTCATCAGGAACAATAGCAGAACCACTACATCCAACAATACCACCCTCTTCAGGAGAAGGAACTAAAGTAACTCTATAGTAATCACGTTCGATATGACCAGACTGCATAAAATCTTGAAGATCTTTGATGTAAGTCCAAGCACGAATATATGTATCTTGACAACCACAAGTATTATTTCTAACACCACGACTAGGATGCACATAATTAGCTTTAAGACCAATGCAAACAAGAGTGTCATCAGTCAAAGACTCACTACCAATAATCAACTCTCTATCAATAGCAATAATATTACCATCAGTAGTTAGATTAATTTCGCAACCTTTTTCATCATACATATAGTAACAACCATCAGTGCGATGATAGAAGAATCGAACGTTATGCTCACGCTTAGGAAATGTACCAAGAGGAAGAACTTGTTTTAACTTGACAATTTTAATATTACATTCCATAGCATTAAGTTTAAACAAATATAACTACGCAGAACCGTTAAGCACTGCGTAGTTTTCCAAACAACTTTAGTCAGTTGCAGTATTCAGAGAAATGGCATTATCGCCGGAACCTTTAGCTAAAGTCTTAATAGCTTCAAGTTTATTTACAACAGTATCGATCACAGCTTCCGTACCAACAATGATTTGGAATTTGCGAGGACTATTGTTATCAGCGGCAATCTCAGGGAATTGATTAAACTCAGCCGTAGAAATAACAAGATAAGCGACTTTATCAAAGCCAACTTTCGGGTCACCAATACCCCAAGCTTTCTGCCACTCATCATGAGGATTCCAACCCATGTTAATCAGAGAATAACGAAGGTCTTCATCACTAAGAGCAACATCAACTAAGAAACCAGATAACTTTGTATGTTCAACGGTAATAGTACCATTGGCTTTTTGATCGGCAAGAATACCGAATACATTCATCGTCAATTTGGTAGGCTTTTTAGCAACAACAGTTATCTGAACAGCACCATCAGTTTTCTCGATAGTAATATCAAATAACTCTTTGTTATAAGCCGTAAGACTAAGGTTCTTCTTAATCTTCTCTACCAACCGATCAACGGTATCAGTAGCATGAATCCGAACAGGTATTTGAACAATCTGAGGATTAGGATTAACCGTCAGACCATGACGATACTCCTCAGAAGAACAAATTTCAATAGCACCACAGAACTCAGCATCTACATTATATACAATACCTTCAGCAGGCTTAAGTGCCGGATTCGTAAGACCTTTAAGAATAATAGTTTCTTTCTGATCTGTTTCCGTATATTTACGAACGTTATAAGTGAAGTTAAAAGGATTAATATCCACTCCACGTTGATTCATAAATCCACCGTCCTTAGTAGGAATTGCAGACATAATTACAAACGGCTCAGGTCTACCAGTAGTAGGCAAAGCAGTACCATAAGCAGTACAAATGCCGAGTTGACCGCTAGATAACTTAGTATCAACAGTAACATTATCGACAAATGTTTTTCCGTAACTTACAATTCTCATAGTAACGTTTTATTTTAAAGAATTACTTTCATTTATAGCAATTTGATAACCTTCATCTTTAAGTTTACCAAGAAGCTTCTGTGTAGCAAGGTTAATAATCTCGGTTTTAAACAGAAGTTCAGTAGCAGTATCAGTTACAATATCAAACCTAGTAGGTTGTCTAAGATATGTAATAGCAACATCAGTAATCACAAACGTATCATCCATATCTACTAAAACCCTATTATTTTCTATCGTACATATAGGATGAATGTGTCTATTAAGACGATTGTGATACGTTTGAAGCATATCCCTACGCTGAACATCAGAAATTAAATCCATACCGGCAGATTTGCTCTCTCGCACCTTTGTAATCACTCCGTCAGAAGTGATAACCTCGTATAAGCCCGAATAACGCTTGTAGTCAAATTGTACTAACTTAATAGTATATTTATCTCCAACTACAATTAGCTGTGGCGTATCGAAGTAAAACACTAGTGATTCGGGGTAATACTCGTTATTGTAGCGTTCATAAGTCACATTGTAACCTTTTCGCAACAATATGGAGAGCATATAGTTGATATATTCAAATAGACCCTCTTTACGATAGATCTTAGCAGGATAATGAAACGTAACGGTATCATTACCAATTTGAATAACGAAATCTTCTATATAACCGGGAATAGTTTTAAATAACTCACTGATATTAACAACGTAAATCCTAGTAGTAACAGATTCAATTGCTCGATAACGTTTAAACTTATCATATATAACACTTGCATTATAAGAGACGCCATGTAGGTAATTCGCAGGCAAAAAAGCGAAGCCTCTATTACCCTCATTTGCGAGAAGGTAAAGAGGACTTCTATATGTAGTCTTTAGCACCTGCAAATCATCGTAATAACGACCAGTCTCTTCAAAGGCTTTAATCTTTTGCGTAAGCAGTACGTCAATAGCTTCATTAAGAGCAATATCAATATACTGCGGACGAATAGATTCTTGCCTATTAGCATTAATCTGCTGAATCTTATCGTTTACAGCAATATGTGCTTCTTTACAACTACTATACATACTGACACTATTTTGTTAGTTTATAACCGAGGCCTTATAAGCGGTGAAAAGTTGTGCTTTATATTCAACATTTTCAGGAGCAGCTAAGAAAGCCATAACCCCCTCAATAGAAGAACCAAGAACTACTTCCGGACGCACAGTATCAAAGTAATTATCACCGTCTTTCGTAATGACTTGAGCGGCAAGTAACTTATAGACTTGTGCCATTGCTTCTACATTCTTGTTATCAAACAGAGAAATAAACGCATCTGCATTCGTTTGAGAAAGTTCAGCCACAGCTGTCTGCAAATCTCCATGTTCCATTTTGATAATCTGTAGAGTATCAGCAGGAGCATTACAGATAAGTATATTTTTAATACGTTTATAAGAAGACTCATCACCTGTGAACAACTGAGCCAACTTAGTAGCAGTATTAACAACAGCTTTAGTCTTAACATCTTTCATACGCTTAACATCTTCGATGCTATGTAAGTAAAACCGAATGTTAGTAGATTTCTCAACATCTTCCGGTTTATTAGCAACAGTAGAAGTAAGCAGAGCAAGACGCCAAAGAATGTAATCTTGCGGCTTAATAGGAGTCATGTACATATACAGATGCTCTTCATGAACCGCAGTACCTTCACCAAAGAGCATAGCATCAAAGATAGCTTTCTCTAATTTATTCGGAGCAACCTCAGTATTAATACTGTTCTTTTTAGCCCAATCAAGAATAGCATCATGTTTAACAGAATCGTTAAGAGAAAACTCCCAACCAGTTTCAAGCTCATAACCTTGAGCAGGAACTTCAACAGTTGAGTTTTTAAGATGCTTCAAAACGAGGTCTTGAAAGTTTACATTGCGGCTATCAGCAGAAGCTCCAATGATCGTAGGAAGTATAGAAGCCATTTCAGCAGTTTTACTAGATAAAGTAAGAACTGCTTTAATACTTGGACCGAAAATAGTATTGAAAGCACCAATACTTTTCTGATTCACGACTTGAAACATAGTCGGATTCAGCTTTAACGCTAAGGTTATTTTGCGTGAGTATATCATATAGTTTATACTTTAGTAAGTTTATACTTTACAATAATCGTAATGTACGCTTATTCAAAAATCATTTCAGCCCAGAAAGAAGTAGTACCATTAAGCATATTGATACCTTGTGAAGACATAACCTCATAAGTAGCAATATCCTCTCTAGTAGATAACATCTTACTATAAGCACCCCACTCTTTAGGTAGCGGAGTAATACCTTGATAAACACCGTACAAATATTCACGACCTTCTTCACAAACCAACTGAATATTTGCTTCACCACTCGTGTTATCAATAGAGTGATCCAAGAACACCATCGTATAAGAGGTAACAGGGAAGCCACCATACATACGACCATTCTTACGATCCATTTCGGCACGAGAACCGGTATCAAACAAATCTACAACCTTAACAGAAACGGTAGCTCCGGAATAGTGCTTATACTGATTGAAGTATGCACCATAAGAAAGGATACCACCACGGCTTTGAATCTCCTCAGAACCTAACTTATCAAAATAACCATTTCCGATAGCTTCATTCTTAATACACTGTTGGAACATTTTAGAACCACCTTTACCGGTATAAAGAACGATATTTTTGTTACTCAAATCAATATCGTTACGAACTTCAAAGATACGAGAAAGAATCATATCAATAAGTTCGATAGTCATGAATGAGTATTCGAAGTAGTTACCGAATGCGATAAGAATATCACGAACACCAGCACCACGAGGAATAGGTTTATTTGAATGTTTTTCTTGATTGTGAATAACACCGTTAATATCACGGTTGTAAGCAGAGAACCACAAATCCTCTTCTAACAAACGCCTACGCATGAACTCGAACTGACGCATTTCATAAGGCATCCAAAGAGTACCTTTAGAACCATCATCATAATCAAGTTCAAACTCGGTTACAATATTAGCAATGTTACCGGTAATAATTTTGGAGAATCTATGGAAACCAAATTGGTTAGTCATTTCACTCCAAGATTCAGCAGTAGAACGAGAACCAGTAGATAATTCACCGGCAATCGTAGGAGCACCCATACCCCAATATTTACCTCTCTCAAAATTGCTGAGATCAATAAACTCATCAGGATTACCGCCAAGGATAATCATTTCATAGATATATCCACCAGAAGCAGTCTGCTCACCATCGGTCTGCATACGAACCATGTGCTTTCCGTCAGGAGTAATAGCAGAATACTGATAAGGAATCCAGTTATCTTGGAACTCCGCTTTGAAAGACATAAACCCTTTACCGGGGGTTTGAGTAGGCGTAATCAAACGCACAATCGGGGAAGTGACAGTAGGTTTCCCCATAATCTTCCACTTATACTGAGTATCACCAGCATTAATAGGTTTCTTACGAGAGATATTCCCTTGACCTTCCGTAAGAGAAAGAAGAGGGAATTGATTACTGTTCCTACCCCAAAGATAAGTAAGAGACTTATTCAAATCGACAGCACCAAGAACATTAAAGTTCAATAGCATATCGGCATCAGAGTAAACCTCTTTGGAATACTGTTTTTTTCCAATTTCTCTAAGCATAGTTACGATAATTATTTATTTGAATCAATAATACCACCCGGAACAATAGGACGTCTATTAGGATTAACTTTAGTACCGCCACCTTGAGTGGATACCTTAACTCTAGGTTTACCACTAGAAGTAATGTTCAAACGACGAACAGCTTCTTGTCGTATAGATGCAGCAGCTAACTGACTAATATCAGCCCCTAACAAGTTACGAAGTGCTACCATAGCGAACGTTTCATTATCAGCAAGCATATCAAAAACATCTTTCTGAGCTTGCGTATAGAAATCACCATTAACTTCAACAACAGGAGCTGTCAGATACTTAACAATATCTTTACGAGAAAGAATTCGTTCGTTACCATTAACAATTCTTTTAACACCTGCTGTTGGAATTGCAAGACCTCCGATAGTACCTTTATTAACGATCTTATCGTATAAAGAATCAGGAACGTTAAGCACTTTAGCTTTACCATTCTCATCATAGGTAATACCGTAGGCTTTATCAAGAGCTTCTTGAGCCGCTTGATATTCGGCTTCTTGTCTAGCATTTGCAGCTTCAATCTCACGTCTCTGAGCATTGGCAAGATAATCAAGACTCTCTTTAGCAGTTTCAGCTAATACTTTATCAGCTTTAGAAAAACGAATAATACGTTCGATTTGAGCATCAGAAGTACCTTTACGTTTTTCAGCAGAACGAATAACAGCTTCTAACTGATCATCTGATTTATCTTCAAGGGTCATTGTAGTCCAATCAACATGATTAGCAAAACCCTCGAGAGAACCATACGTTTGTTTGTAAAGAGCAGCTTGATAAATATCCGGATTAGTACGGAAGAAATTGTTGATAGCTTCACTTTCAGCTTGACGTTTAGCAAGCTCTGCAATATCAGCATCACGTTGAGCAAGACCTTCAACAGTCATTTCGTATTGCTTAGGAGTACCATCAGCATTTACCGGAGTTAACCCCGAAATAGCAGAAATAGCAGAAACATCTATAGTTTCCTCTTGAGTTTCAGCAGCAGCAAACTCATCTAACTGAGCTTTAGTGTAAACAATCTCTCCGTCTTTAATGGCATTACCGTCAGCATCAAGATTATACTCAACATCACCGTCATCGGTAGTAAGAACAATCTTAGTAGGAGTTTCAGTTTCAGTTTCAGTTTTTTGAGTAGCAGTTTTAGCAGCTTCTTCTTCAGTTTTACGCTTAGCTTCTTCCTCTTCTGCTTTCTTACGTTCTTCTTCTGCTTTAGCAGCTTCTTCTGCTTCTTTAGCGGCTTTAGCAGCTTGTTCAGCAGCTATCTCTTCCGCAGTTTTAGTAGTATTACTATCAATAATACCACCAGGAATAATAGGATTTGGCATAGTGTTTTATCTTTTATAAATTAAGTTATAACAGTGGCAAATGTAATAATAATATATGTATTAAAAATGGCATTAGAAATATTATTAGAAACAGCATTAGTACCGCCTATCACACGGCTCTCTGAAATTCCAATTAATTTATGCCATTTTAAGGCTCAAATAAAGACCTCTGACGAACCCAAACTTCAATCGATATAGTTGTTCAATTCAACAAAAATAAGAGCCTACATTAAGACTTCTGTGGCTTATTGGCGTTAATACGATTCATGCGCTTTTGTTCCTCAAACTTGGCACGTTCCAAATTAACTCTATCAATATCTAAGTTTAACTTAGTCATTTTAAGATAATCGTCAAGAGTACCACTATTAGATTCATCTTCACTAATATAATCATTACCATTCTTATCTACTTGAAGCTTAGCATCAGTAATAATAATATTAGTAAGATTAGTATCAGCAGCAATAGTTTCCTTAGAATCGCGATCAAGTTGAGCTTGTTCAGCTTCAAATTTACGTTGAGCTTCCGCATTAGCAGCACGAGTTTGTTCAATCTCAGCATCCCACTTCTTTTGAATCTCTTCTTTTTGAAGTTCAAATTGACGTTGAGCTTCGGCAGCTTCTTTAATATATTTGCGTAAAGAAGCAACGTTATGATTACAAACAGCCTCAGCAGCTACATCGTAATTTCCGTTTTGAGCAGCACCAAAAGCAATCTCTTCAAGCTTACGTACTTGTTCATTAAGTTCAGCAGAGTTACCAACAAAGATGCCTAAATTAGAATTAACAAAGTCAGTACCATTTACACGAACTTGAACAATCTCATTGGTATTTGGATCTACATAAGAACCTTCATAGCCATCAATCCAAGCAATCTTAGCAGCATCAAGATTAGCCATCATATCACGAGAGCGGAAGCAATCAAAGATTTTAAGTGACCACACAGACCCCATTAGAGCCTGATTAAGTCCCATTTCAGTGACAGCTTTACCGGCACGAGCTTGAATATCTCCTGCGCGTTGATCGTTCATATTAGCAAGTTCATATGCTTCTTGCTTAATAGATTGCTTAATTTGATTAATAGTCGTAAGATAATTAATCATTGTAGTATTAGCAATCTCTTTAATAGCTTGAAGTGATGCTTGCTGTTTAGCTATCTCACTATCATCAAATACAAGAGTGCCATCTCGATTAGCTGCATCAAGAC
>ERZ780212.1965-NODE-1965-length-14251-cov-3.265427_pt1 | contig 14251 bp, 9 predicted proteins | sample MGYA00511364_ERZ780212 | MGnify/ENA primary metagenome ERZ780212 (study PRJEB29588, sample SAMEA2147991) | human gut metagenome | biome: human gut; feature: human-associated habitat; material: faeces | place: Denmark | collected 2008/2010 ...
GTTCAATTCCGCCAACCGCTACACGAACGGACAACTTATAGAACAACTGCTTACCGCATGGAGCGGCGGAGCTCTGGACGTGACAAGGGTAAGCAATGCCATTCCTGTACACATAGAACATCCGTGCATCAACATCATCGGAAGTACACAGACCAAACGTGTGCATGAACTTCTCAGGAAAGGATTCGAGGAAAACGGACTGCTTGACCGCATCCTGTTCGTCATGCCCAAGTCCCCCGAAATATCGCCATGGATAAACCGGGACGATGACGGAGAAATGACCTCCTTAACGGCTACGCGCTGGGAGCGCATATTGGACAAGGTGCTTGCCTTGGACTATGATACCGAAGCGGAAGAGCGGATACCTCATGTGCTGTCTATGGACAGGGATGCCAAGGAATACTTCTTCTCATGGTGGAATAGAAAGGTAGAGCGTATCAACCGGATAGAGAATGATGCCGAAGTGGACAGCCGTGAGATGAAACATCCGGCACATGTGGCACGGCTGGCTCTGATAATTCAGGTCTTGCGGTATGCTTCCGATGAAAGCCATCTGCAATTTGTGGATATGACGTCGGTGAAAGGAGCCATACGCCTTAATGACTATTTCGAGGATTCCTATATCCGTATCCGTTCCTTTGTGGCGAACGATACCTGCGAAGAGCCTCCAAAAGTATTATTGTCATTGCTGCCCGACACATTCGATACAAAGACGGCCATTGCCATAGGCAAAGAGCTGCAGGGTATCAGCGAGCGGACAGTAATGAACTACCTGAAGGAGTTATGCCACAGCCGGCTTCTACGGAAAGCGAAGGCAGGGCATTACGAGAAAATCGTGTATGAAGCCGGAAAATCTTCTATAAACGAAAATGAATAATCACCCCAAGACTGCAAAAAAATGCCCCTGTTGCAGCTTGCAGTTTCTTCAATCTTGCAGTTTCGGGACATTGAAAACGATGTTTTTCTGCAAAACTGCAAGGACTGCACACTGCAAATAACCTTTCAGATTGCAGGAATTAAAAAGACAGAGTTATGAGTGAATACAGATTCCATCTCCAGAAATACAGACCGGGCAGCAAGATCACCTGCCCCAAATGCGGCAGGAAAGCCTGTTTTACCCGATACATTGACGGGGAAGGACAGATTTCGTTTCCTGCCAATGTGGGCAAGTGCGACCATATCAACAGTTGCGGCTACCACTATACACCCAAGGAGTATTTTAGTGATAATCCTATTGTCAAGGAAACTTTGACAGGGAAAGATGAGTATGGCAAAGGCATATCAACGGTTGTAAAACCAACAGTAAAGCCATTGCCTAAACCGCAGCCCCAGATTTCTTATCTTCCCTGTGCTTGGGTGGAGCAGTCCATGCAGAGGTATGACATAAACCCGTTATATCGATACCTTGTCACCGTGGCAGGCAAAGAGAAAACGGATCGGCTGTTCAATCTATATAAAGTCGGCACATCCAAGATGTGGAACGGGGCGACCGTATTCTGGCAGATAGACCGGAACGGAAATGTTCGGGCTGGCAAGATTATGGGCTATGATGCCAAGACCGGACACCGTATCAAAGAGCCCTTCAATCAGGTCAACTGGGTACATTCGGTGAGAAAGATGCCGGACTTCCACATGAAGCAATGCCTGTTCGGTGAACATCTGCTGGCTGACACCTCATCCTCGGCAAGAACAGTCGCCATCGTCGAAAGCGAGAAGACGGCACTGGTTGCCGCCCTGTTCATTCCAGATTTGGTATGGCTCGCCACCGGAGGGATGCACGGTTGCTTCAATAGCGAAGCCATGCAGGTGCTTAATGGGCGTGAGGTGGTTCTCTTTCCAGACCTCAAGGCAACGGATGAATGGAAGTGTAAAGCCGGGATGCTTCAATCCATTTGTAAATCTGCCATCTGCTCAGACCTGTTGGAAGAGATGGCGACCGATGGACAGCGTGAGGCCGGACTGGACATTGCCGACTTCCTCCTGATGGAAGATACGCCGCAGATGATTCTCCAGAAGATGATACAGCGCAATCCGGATTTGCAAACCTTGATTGACACATTGGATTTGGAACTGGTAGGTGTAGAAAAACTATGATACCATACACGGATTGGACAGCTTGCTGTCTATGTAAAAAGGGGTTGTAAAATCCCGTAGCTTATTAGGGCATTTTCACCGCTTTCACTCTCCGAGCGGCAGTCAAAAAGCCCATAAGCGGAGGGACACCCTCTCGACTCCCATGCCTGCCTGTGGCACTTGGACGGGATTTTACAACCATATCAGAGAAATAATAATCGCAAAAACGCAACAGATATGAGTAATACACAATATGCAGTCTGCCACCTGCAACGTGGCAGTGGCAATGACAGTGGAATGTCATGCCATATAGAAAGAAAGGATGCCAAGGGAAAAACTTATGTGCCGGTCAATGCCGATGCAAATCGGACACAGCTCAATCGGGAGCTGATTACATTTCCGGATGGGGTGAAGAACCGGACGGATGCCATACAGTATCGTATCGATAAGGCCGAACTGCACCGCAAGGTTGCCAAAAACCAGACGAAAGCCATTCGCATCATCTTAACTGGAACACATGAACAGATGATGAAACTTGTCGAAGACGGCAAGCTGGACAATTGGATCGATTCCAACCTGGAATGGCTTCGAGAGACTTTCGGAAGCGAGAATCTTGTTTCCTGCGTGCTGCACATGGACGAGAAAACTCCGCACCTGCACGCCACCATTGTACCTATCGTTACCACGGAACGTCTTCGCAAGAAACGGGAAGGAGAGAAGAAGTACGAGACGAAATCCGGTCCACGTCTGTCTGCGGATGACATGATGCGGCGCACCAAACTGCATGAATACCAGAACAACTATGCAGCGGCAATGAAACCTTTCGGATTACAGCGTGGTATTGTCGGCTCTACCGCCAAGCATCAGGCGAATTCGGAATACTATAAGCAACAGGTGAACAGATACGAGGAGGACATTGCCAGACTGCAAGTTGATATAGAGAAAGCACAGGAAGGCAAGAGCACCATTCTGTCATGGTTCGGCAAAGGCGATCTTGCCAAGGCCAAGAAGGAACTTTCGGAAAAGGATGAACTGATAGGCAAACTGAAAAGCCGAATCCAGACACTCAAAGCAGAAAAGGCACAGCTACAGGCGCGACACAAAACGGAAGTCGAACAATTACGGAACGGTTATCAGAAAGAGATAGACAAGGCTATCAGCAAGGCGGAAACGGTAGAGCGACAGTCAAAAGAAAAAGATGCGGTTATAGACAGGCAGAAACAATGCATTGACCAACTTGACCGCAAAGCCAATCCCCAACGCTATAGGCTGTCATCCGGGGCAGAACTCGTCCATCACTTCATCCCCAATTATAACCATCCCAGCCTGCACATCTGGACTAAGGTCGGTAATGAGGAGTATGACGACTCAAAGTCCGTCGACTGGCTCAACCCCATCTGGGACAGTTTTACCAAAGGTGAAGCCACAATCTACGAACTCGCAAATGCTGTATTCGAGCCTTGGGAGCAGGTCAATGAGTTGCAAGCCAATCTGCTCGGGGCTGCATTTGAACTTGCCGCAGGAGGCCCTGCACAAGTACATATCGGTACTGGTTCCGGTGGTTCATCTTCAGAACTACCTTGGAATGATAACATAGCAAAGAAACATACCTTAGTAAAACGAAGATAGATGATAGATGATTCATAGCAAACATATTTATTGCAGATTTTTATCCATACATATAAGAGTCTGCAATATTTTATGTATCTTTGTAGTCAAAAACTGACAATTCTTCGCCGGAAAAGTCAGTACAGGAATAAAGACCGTTTAGTTTACATAAATAGTGTTGATTTTTTTGCAATGGGAGGACTTTTAGCATTCAGAGTTGGAAACTTTGACACAACAGCAGAACGTGAGCAGTTTCGGTTTCTCTGTGAGCAACTCAAAGCTCACTATGAGGATTCGAATGAGTTCTGTGTGTTCGCAGGCAACTATAATATTGGATGCGAGTTAGACGCTCTCTTTATAAAGAAGGACGCTATTATTTCTATAGAATTCAAAAATTATGGGGGTAATGTTATTGCCAATGAAAATAGAGAATGGACATGTGATGGTAAAATTATTAAGGGAGGTTCGAGAAAGACTGTTCTTCAGCAAGCTAGGATAAATCATTCTACGGTAAAAAAAGAGCTTAAAATCTTAGGAGTTGAAAAGAATCAAATCAAAGACGTTCCACATCTTATTATTTTTCATCAATCCATAGAGTTGAAAAACAATTTAAGTGCTACCAACAAGTCTTGGTTGCATATAACTGATGACGCTCATTTCGTAGAAAAGCTTGAAGATATTACCTGTCCTCACACTGATTTAAATCCACTTGAGATTGTTAATTTGGCAGAATTATTAAACCTAAATTCGTTCTATCTAACCGAGTTTAGTAATGCTACATATGACAAGCCTACCACACCTCCGGATAAACTACAGTTATTTGAGGATATTAAGATTTACGAAGGACAACAGAATAGTTCCACTCATTCAGAGGGAAAAACAAAATTTTGTGCGGTTAATACAGATAAAAGTGTTATCAAGAAGGAAAACATTTATAGTATATCCACGCAATTGACATATGAAACTAACGAAAAGATACTACCATTAAAGGAATATTCAAAACAAATCATCAATGCTGTTTTTGGAGATAATGACATGACGGTAAATGTTATGCTTTATGATAAATTTTGTTTAGTATTCCCCCAACTGGTACCTAAAATAAATCAAGAATATGTAATTATTGCAGAAGGGAATTATATAGAAGAAAAACGGCTACATTTACAACGTTTCCTTAAAAAGGAGGTTTTGATTGTCTCCGAAAAGGAGTTGGGATGGCAAATGGGTGACTATATAGGAAATACCAAATCTGCGAAGGTTACTATCGCCTCTTGTCAACAAGTAAATAATTCTTCTTTAGGTTTTCCCAATGCTTATTCATTACCCAAATGGGTTGATAATTTAGTTTTTGAAGAGCTGAAAGCAAATTATGCACCAGACCATATACGGTTTGAATATAATTTAAATTTGGATAAGAATGAAGTACTCACTTATCTTGGAACTTATTTCCCAAGAAGCTATGCTGAAGTGTACTATCTCTTCAGTAAATTGCTTTTTACGGAAGAACAAAAATCCTTTATGGGTGAAAAAAATGTATTGAATATACTTGATTTGGGGTGCGGTACAGGGGGAGATATATTAGGACTTTTGAACTACATTGAAGATAACCTCACGAACATAAAATTCGTTCGGATTTTAGCAATAGATGGCAATCATTATGCACTTCGAATAATGGAACAAATCCTTGAGACGTATAAGTTGAGAACACGTCTAAATATTAAATATAGCGTAGGCCCTGCTTTTATTGAAAATGATGAGGATTTAGATTTAATTTCAGAAGTTGTCTCTGATAAGTACGACGTTATTTTGTCATGTAAGGCGATATGTGAACTCGCATCAAAAAAGAAGTTGGCAAGGAAACCGTACAAAAGCACTGCATTAATGCTCTCCAAAAAGTTATCCGAAAATGGTATAATGCTTATTGAGGATGTAACCGTCAAGAATAATGGAGAGTTTATTCCTGTGACGCTAAATACTGAATTAAATGAATTTGTAAGAGAGAATCCTGAATTTGTCACTTTGCTTCCAAACTCTTGTCAGAAAAACGGTAGCAAGTGCTTAAAAGGATGTTTCTTCAAAGAAGAGGTAAAAGTGAGCCATTCCAAAAAGAATAATGATGTTAGTAAAATCGTTTTTCGTTTTATCTCACATAAACAAATACTCAATATATTTGAGAATAATAGTGTAGCAAACGATATACAGTGTAAAATAAATTAAAACATAATAGTAGTATGGCAGACTTTGATTCTGAGTTTTTCATCGACTACTCTAGTCTCGATGATTTTCAGAGACAACTTATTGATAGAAAAAACAACAAGTCAATGGTTGTCTCTGGAAGTGCTGGAAGTGGTAAATCATTGATAGCTCTCCACAAAGCAAAACAAATTGCAGCATTAGGTGAAAGCTATACAATAATTGTATACACAAAATCCCTGCGAAAATATTTTGAAGATGGCTTACGTAAACTTGGACTAAGGAACGTATATCATTATCATCAGTGGCGTCATAACCAACATAGAGTTAAATATCTGATTGTTGATGAATGCCAAGATTTCACCAAAGAAGAAATTGAAGAGATGAAGCAATATGGCGAACATTGTTTGTTTTTTGGAGATTCAGCACAATCAATAATGGGATTCGGGAATCGTTCCGAAACACAAACAATTGAGAAGACGGCCTCTGATATGGGGATAGCTCCAGCCCCATTGTATTTTAACTACAGATTAACTGAGGAAATTGCTGCATTGGGAGAAAAAGTCGGAAATGTTGAAGACCTTGTTATTAAGTGCAAACGCAAGGGTGAAAAACCGAATCTCATAGCAGCTGACAGTTATGATGAACAACTTGATAAAATAGCCGAGATTATAAGAAACAGGTCGTTAACGAATGTGGGTATACTACTTCCTTTCAACACAGATGATAAAGGAGAGTGGTCTGTTGAATACGTTAAGGATTATCTGAAACGTAAGGGTATAATATGCGAATTTAAGTACAACGATAGTCAAAGTACAGAAATGGACTTAGACTTCCATTCTTCAAACCCTAAAATAATGACTTGGTGGTGTGCGAAGGGGTTACAATTTAAAGATGTATTTATACCTGGCTGTGACAAGAATACGGACAAAAGAGCTGCTCTGTATGTGGCAATGACAAGATGTAGTGAAAGATTATATCTGGGATATACTTCAGGTTTATCTTCATTATTCCCTTCATATACAGATTCAGTTTACAACAACAATGACGATATAGAAGTTATCTAAATATGAAATTATATATACCAACAACAACTTTGAACATTGACAATATACTCTCTACAGAGTGTATTGCTCCATTGGCCTTTTACAAGGAGCGAGAATATGGATATAACCAATTTTATAAGATTGATTGTATGCCATATTTAAATGTTCAATTGGTCTTTTCAAAAGTCCCACATTTTGAAACAAATGATTTTGAGCACCACAGTTTTCCTTTGGTGTTAGAAGTAACTGTATCTGACAATAGCAACCAGTTTAAGCAAATTGAAGATACTGGTAGTGTCAAAGTGTATCAGACTGATGAAATCGTACGTCTAACTCCTTATAACACTAGAGTACTATTCTATAATCCTACAGCTCTCAATTCCGCTAGATTATGTTGTTCTGATAGTTTAACAAACAAACTAGGAGATAGGTATAGCTTTAATCTTTGTCGCTCAGAGTTCGACCTTATATCATTAATTGAGAAGGTCAGAGTTGATGATGTATGCACAGGATTTCATGATAAAGTGCTTCAAGATAATAGACTTAATAAAGTTAAAGGCTTTATATTTGGCTATTATCTTGGTGTTGCCAAGTCTATTTCTACGAATAGTGCGAAGCTGTTGAAAATTCAAAAAAGAATTTACGATATTGTCGCATCCGTGAAAAATGAGGGTGTGTATAATAACACAGCTATTCTTGATGAGTTATCACAACTTGATGCTGAATATAAAAGAAATGACCCCACTATAAAGCAATGTAAAGAGGAATGGAATAAATATCTGGAAAATTTGCACATACCTCTTGAATCTATGGAGATCGTTCTAAAAGATTTTGACATGAACAATGGTATTAAGACTTCTTTCATGAGAAAGAATGGCTTTGTACCAAGTGTATCATTAATGCAGTATGGTTTTAATAATCTAGAAGGATATAGGAATGCTCTGACTGCATATACGGAGTCGATAGTAAACTCTGATAGAAAGAAGCTACTTGATAAATTTTCGGGTTCGATAAAATCAACATTTGACCTTGATCCATCATATGAGACTTGTATGCTTGCAAAGGAAGACGATGATGCCACACTTTACAACAAATTCATAGACCGAATTGTGTGGAGAAGCCAGTGTCCGACACCTGAAACATTGAGGACAGACCGCTTTAATATTGCAACAGAGGTGACTAAAATGGCAAAATCCATTTGGGAAGATACAGGTATGCTGTGGCAAGAAAGTAAGGCACAGACATTCATGAATGAATTGAGACAAAATATCAAGAACTTCACTCCATTGAATATGAATGGACAAGATAACTTAATATTAAAATCTGTCGCCACTTATATTCTTAAAGGAGAAGATTATGATTCTCTTGTTCAATTCTGCATAGATAATTCCATTAGTGATTATCGATATGTTCTTGCCCTTTGGGGTGCAACACAAGGCTATGTGAAGATTTCTCGACCTATTATAGGCTCAGTATCCAAGTCTAATTCCTTCAATAGTACATTGAAGGAAATCATTTTCTTGCTACACAACATTGAATCTATTGGAGATTTACCCAATATACAAGAGCCAATTACCGTAACGTCAGCCATAAATAAACCGCATGCAACAGTTCTTAATAATAGTGAAAACATTGCTTCTCTAGATTCGGATTTAAGTGCTTGGCAAAATAGCATTCGAGAGTTTTTAAACGAACTAAAAAATGTTCGAAATAGGAACGGGCTTTTATCTGCCTTGGAAAAAGCTTTTATAGAAAATGGCACTCGACAAGATTATGTCAGTTTCTTTGCTATATTAAATGATTATAGTGAATGGAAAACCTCAAAAGGTGAACCTGTTAAGGCATGGAAAGATTTGACCGCCCATTTCTGTCCCAAAGAATACAATGAAAAAATTGTATCATATCAAGAACAACAAACACCCAAGAAAAAAGAACGAGGTTTTGTAAGTGGCATAGTGGATAGTATTCAACAAGGTGCTCAACAGGTGTTATCATTGTTTCCAAAAGAAGATCAAACCAATGAAAGACCTGTTCAACAGACCAAAGTAAATCCACAGAATAAACAATACACTATTGACGAAAATTTCGTTTCTGATAGCAACTGTTGGAATCATATTAAACAATATGTTCCTGAAGTCTATCACAACAAGTTTTATGAAGACTTGAGATGGTTTCAAGATGAATATGCCAAAGGAGATAAATCCCAATATTACGCCAAGGCTAGCAGAAAAAATGCGGCTGTTATAGATGCATTTGCTCGATATATATCAAACAAAAACTACAAATCAGTTATTAAACTTCAAGAAATGGTAACCTATTTACATAAGATTTACATATAATGATGCGAAGATATCACGAGATGGCAAGAGAATATTTTGCCTCTCGTGATTGTTTGCAAATAGTTATTGCAACGTATTAGTATTTGGTCTATTGGGCATAGAACAAATTAAAAATTGTAACATAAGCGATATGAATGAAAGAATCAAAATATGTTCTGACTACGGAGAAATCGTGGAAGCATCGGCTCCGGTAATAATATCTGCAAGTCGTTCTACAGATATACCTGCTTTTTATGCAAAATGGTTATTTAACCGTTTAGCTAAGGGGTATTGTGCTTGGTACAACCCTTTTAATCAGCAGAAAATGTATATTTCATTCAAAAATTGCAAGGTTGTAGTCTTCTGGACGAAAGATCCAAAACCAATACTTCCATACTTGCATGAGCTTGACAAAAGGGGGATTCACTACTATTTCCAAGTTACGCTCAATGACTATATAAAAGAAGGTTTTGAACCTAATATTATCTCTGTAGAAGATAGAGTTGCGACATTCAAGAAACTGTCTGATATGATAGGTAAAGAAAAGGTTATTTGGCGTTTTGACCCTCTTATTATCACACCAAACATAACTCCTCGTGAATTGTTGACTCGTATCTGGCGTATTGGCAACCAATTGAAAGGTTATACAGATAAATTAGTCTTCAGTTTCGTTGATGTTAAAGCATATCGTAAGGCTCAAAATAACCTCGTGAAAGAAACACTGCTTTTTACAAAAGAAACAGTAGAAAGTGCCGAGGCAAGTTATGATCAACGGATTGAGATAGTAGAAGGTCTACAAAAAATACGAGAGGCATGGAAAAATGATGGTTGGAATATTGAAATAGCAACTTGTGCAGAAGATATGGACCTTGAAACATATGGGATTCAACACAACCGTTGTATTGATGGTGAGTTGATGAAGCGTATCTTTGCTGATGACGAAGAACTTGTCTATTATCTTCAAACATTGAAATTACCAGAAAGAGACTTGTTTGGTAATTTGCCACCAATACCAGAGAAGGTGCGTAATGTAAAGGATACAGGGCAACGTAAGGTATGTGGATGTATGGTCAGTAAGGATATCGGCATGTATAATACTTGTCGTCATTTCTGTGTCTACTGCTATGCCAATACAAGTAAAGAATGCGTCATTAGAAATTCTGAGAAACATAACGATGAGAGTGAAAGTATAATTGGGTAATTATGCAAGAGTCAGAACTACAACAATATCTACAGCGTGAATATCCACAGGAAAATGCACGTTGCGAGTGGAAGGAATTTAAGAATCTGAAGAACTCGTTCTGTGGGGATGAAAAAGACGATGTTATTTCGTATGTGTCCGCTATCGCCAATATGGAAGGTGGACACTTGGTGATTGGTGTCCAAGACAAAACATTGGAGATTGTCGGAACGGACACATATAACTATGACAGACAGAAGGCAATACTGCGTCTGACAGAAAGGTGCGCAAATCTTTCAACAGAAGGTTTGGATATTGATGAATTTGTCACTGATGATACTAATCGTAAAGTTTGGGTTGTCCATATTCCCAAGCATCTGCCAAAACGACCTGTATTTGCCCATAACAAGGCATGGCAACGAATAGAGGACTCTCTTGTAGAGATGACCGCAGAGCGTATGGCGGCTATTCTTGATGAACCGATTTTCTGTGAAACAGATTGGTCGGCACAGATTGTTCCTGATGCGACGATTGATGATCTTGATGAAGTGGCGATTGCCAAAGCTCGTAAGATGTTTAAGAAAGTACATAGCCGGATTCCTGAGGCCGAGGTAAATGCGTGGAGCGTGGAAACTTTTTTGAGTAAGTGCGGCATAATGAAGAACGGGGGCATTACACGTGCAGCTATCCTTCTTCTCGGCAAATATGAATCTGCTTTCAAATTACGTCCAGCAGTTGCACAGGTGACTTGGACTAGACGTGATGAGAATAAAGATGTTGTTGATTACGAACATTTCACGGTTCCATTCATCTTGACTGTTGATGAAATTTTGTCACGAATAGAAAACTTGACAATGCGGGAAATGCCGGGAGGAACGCTTTTCCCCGATACGATGAAACATTATGATGACTACACCATTCGTGAGGCTCTTCATAACTGTATAGCACATCAGGACTATACGATGCAGCAACGCATAAACTTTGTGGAAAATCCGACTTACCTTTTTTATTCCAATGCAGGTAATTTTATTCCTGGAACGTTGGAAAATGCATTAACAAATGAAGAACCACAAGCCTATTTCCGCAACGAATGTCTATGCAGAGCAATGGTAGATTTCAACATGATAGACACAGTGAGCAGAGGTATCAAGAAAATGTTCAATGAGCAATGGCGGCGTCATTTCCCAATGCCAGATTATGAGATTGATGCAAAAAACAGAAAAGTGTCGGTATGTATCTATGGTAATGAGATAAATGAGAAATATACCAATTTGCTTAAAACAAATGATTCTCTGACCTTATGGGACTGCATATCGTTAGATGCCATCCAGAAAGGCAGAACTATCCATGAAGATGTTGCACAAGACTTATTGCGCAGAGGACTCATTGAGGGTGAAGCACCCAATTATACAATTTCATTGGGAGTTGCAAAGGCTACTCGTCAATTGCAAGGGTACACCAAACAAAAGGGCCTTGATAAGGATAAGATTAAACAAATGGTTTTGCAATATCTCAAGAATGCAGGTTCTGATGGTGCCAAACGTGATGGCATTTATGAATATATCAAAGATGTGATGCCACAAGCTAAAACGCGAGAACAGCAATTGAGGATATTGGGAGATATTCTCAATGCCCTCGGTATGGATAAACTTATATATGCTAACGGGCGAACTTGGTTCTCGAACGAATAACTATAACGGAAAATATAGCGGATTTTGCTAATTATAGCGGACTTTATAACCGATTCCGCCATATTATAGCGGACAATGGCAAATCAGTTAATCTATATCAAACTCGTAAATTGAAGAAGTATGTTATTAGGTGAAAAGATAAAAGAGTTAAGGGATGAACACGGAGTGCTGCAAAGACAATTGGCGGCCTTACTTGAAATTGACACTCCTATGTTCAGCAAAATAGAGCGTGGCGATAGACGTGCCAAAAGGGCACAGGTAATACAATTGGCCGAGTATTTTAAGATTGACAAAAATGAACTTCTTACTCTATGGTTAGCAGACAAAGTTCTGGATGCCGTAGGAGATGAAGATGAATTAAAGCATAATGCAATAGAAGTAGCACAGAAAACAATAGGCTAATCCTTACAATTATCGGGAACTATCTGGTATCAATACAGAATGACTCCCGATATTTATATTTGACTTTCAAAATTTTAGCGAATCAATCTCGGTTCAAGCGTGGGACTATCGTCTTATTATTGAAGAGTGGGCATTCCAGAGCCTCAGTACAGTGATAAGCGATGGTTCCCACGCTTCTTTTATTTGTTAACCTCATTTTTTGGGAACAAAATGAGCAAAGATGAGAAAATTATGAATAAAGTGAATCTCTTTAGGCGTTATCTGGTTGGACTATTGTTTCTGTCTTTCTTCTTCCCTATTAAGGCCGCTATTTCTTATTGGGATGGCCATAGTTATTCTACAAGCTGGTATGATCCTAGTAAATCGGTCTATTACATCCAATCAGCGGAAGATTTGTGTGGATTATCTTACTTGTTGCGCCCTGGAAGTTATGAGGATTTTGAGGGCAAGGAGGTTATCTTAATGGTCGATATTAATTTGAATGGTTATGAATGGGAGACGTTGGGTCGTATAGAAGGATCTTATTATTATGCATTTAATGGTGTATTCAACGGTAATGGAAAAACTGTCTCTGGTTTGAAAATAACTAAAATAAATAATGGAACAATACGTACAACCGGCCTGTTTGGGGTCGTGATGGAGCAGGGTACTATTATCAAAAATCTTACCGTGGAAGGTGATATTAATATAGGTAGTCGTGGAACTGCGGATATTGGTGCTATTGCTGGAACAAGCATGGCGACCATTTATAATTGTATATCAAAGGTTAATATATCAGTGAATTCATCGGATGCCTCATCAGATATCAATGTGGGAGGTATTGTTGGAAAAGCTTATGGTATGGTTCGAGATTGCCAGACTTATGGGAATATCCGTATAAACCAAGATGGTATCAGTGGTTGCCGAGTTGGAGGAATTGCGGGGTCAAGCGTGACCGCTGATATAGGAGCCGGAATAATTCGTTGTAAATCTGCTTCTGATATTACGGTAATTGGAGGAAAAGACGCGATGGTCGGAGGTATCTCCTCGCTTATTAGGGAAAATAATGAAAATAATTTGTATACAGGATGTGTTGATGTCAATGGTTGTCATTTCTCCTATGTGGGTGGTATTGTCGCTTCCATGAGTTCGGAAGTCAAAAATTGCCTGATGTTAGGCTCTTTTACCGGATACGGCGATTATTATTATAAGGGAGCGATTATGGCAACGCAAGAACAAAGTGTAATCATAGATGATTGTTATTATAGAGAGGGATTGCCTAACGCTGCGAGTTATGGATATCCTGTTGCGGAAGCAGAATTATATAGTGGGTCGTCTCTTCCCGGCTACCGGGCCATTGTTCGTGATCGTGCAACTGATGCTGTAGTCCGTATCGCCCATGAACACTTTCAAGCTCGAATAATTGAAAGTCGTATACGACTGTCCGTAGCCAAACGGATAGGAGACGGGCACGCCGAACGTATCGAAGTAACGGTAGCCCACGTAGATACCCTCCTCGTAGTTGGTATAGTCAATATTCTTACGATCCGTATGCTCCGGGCCTCCTCCCATGAAGCCGGCTAACATTTCTTTCAGGTCGATACCCGAAGCGTCCGGGAAATTCTTCGTGGAGGCTACGTCGGCGATGCTCACGGGGAAAGTCATCGGGAGCTTACCGGAAGGATTCACCTTTCCGGACAGGATATCGGCTACCGTGTTACCCCCTTCCTGCCCGGCTTGCCCAGCCAATAGGATGGCGTCCGG